>ERZ773104.185-NODE-185-length-95183-cov-5.349045_pt1 | contig 95183 bp, 77 predicted proteins | sample MGYA00511920_ERZ773104 | MGnify/ENA primary metagenome ERZ773104 (study PRJEB29015, sample SAMEA2737857) | human gut metagenome | biome: human gut; feature: human-associated habitat; material: faeces | place: China | collected 2012 ... | reverse complement strand
GCCGGTCTGTTTTCAGAATTCCTGACATATACTCTGCATAAGTAACCGGAATAGCGAGCGTATCATACTGTCCGGAGCTTTCCACCTGCTTCCACAAAACACTCACCCGTTGTCTGTGCTCCTTCATCTGACGATTATATTCCGCCGCATCATATCCCATGATCCGTACAGGCATTCCATAATTAATATAACTCTGGCTTTCAACAGCAAGCACCTGCAAAACAGTTCCGGAACGTAACTGCATCTTAACATCTCTCATTAACTTCGTTTTCGTGTCTCGTCTTCTTCCCGTCCGGGGTCTGCTCTTCTCAATCTGAATTTCTGTTCCTGCGGCATCAGAAACGGTTGCCTGATCGAGAGTCCTATCCACGGAACACTGAAACTGTTCCTCATTCCCGTCCTTCTTCACCTTTACAGCAGCCAGGGTCTTTTCTGATGTAATGGTGTTATCCTGATCCACCACATATCCTTCTGACGCTTCTGTCAGTTCACTGGCACAGATCACCGGTCTCCCATGAAAGAAGCAGCCATTAAATAAATCTGCAAAGTACTGCTTATTCTGCAGATACTCCTGCATACATGTATCATATTTTCCCATAGATCTCCTCCTTTTCGTTCTTTCCCCTGCATATTTAGCAAAATACCGCTGTGCTTTCTGCTCTTTATTTCAAAATGCGCATAACAGTATCCCATACCCGTTCTCATCCCTATAGCTCTGATTCATTACAAACAGGGTAACGATTTTCAGCATAAATTATAGGAAACAGTTTCATCCTTTCTATAGGGGGATGACCAACATGAAGTAACTTGCCGGAAAGCACATATATTTATTAGCCAATATGCACCATCCGACAGCTTATGAATAGGCATGTCTGAACCGTTACAATTGTAGAAACATGATATCTGCACGATATAAGTGCCTTTATTTGTGTTAGAAGATATAGATAATTGATTGCAATTTCTTTCCTATGCTCATCTGATTAATAAAATTAGCATAGCAGAACTTTTGGTGAATTTCAATAGTTTTTTATTTATTTTCATTAAAAATTTGTTAATCTATAACAATTCAGTCATACAGATCTGCTCGGCCGCACCAATCAGAAGAAACCCTAAACCCTACCCGGAAGAAAATTAAAAGAAACCGCTGCTTTCATTCTCAGCACTTATCTGAAAACGAACGCCCGGTTTCTTTTATTTCATTAATTTCATATTTTTATTTCACAATCAGGATTTTCTCCCCCGGACGGACCTCCTGCGAGGTCAGGTTATTCGTCTGCATCAGGGTTTCGATCGAAACATAATACCGCTTTCCGATATCCCACAGACTCTCTCCGTCCTTCATCCGGTAGACCGCGATTCCCGGAAGCGCCGACTGCTTCTCCAAATCAAGTGGAGAAAGTGTGATCTGCTCTGCCACCTGTTCCTCCCAGGCTGCAAAAAGATCCCCGCGGAATAAAATCACACATTTTACATCCACTTCGTCCGTATCAATCACCGATACGGCAATCTGCTCCATCTGCGGCTGCACGAAGCTGATCGTTCCCGGCATCATTCCTTCTGCCTCTAAAAGATACTCAAACGGAACTTCCCCGCGGATCACTCCGAACCGCTTATCCTCGTTACTGTCTTCATACAGAATCCGCAGCTTTATCTGACCGCTTAAACGGATTCCGTTCTCTGTTTCCTCCTGCTCATCCAGAATCAGATCTCCCGTCGTATGGATTACCCGGTAAATACCAGCACCTTCCTGACCTGCCTTAAAGTGTCCGGAAACCTTGCATTTTCCATTTGCCCTTGCCAGGAGCCTGCGGAAGGTAATGGGCTTACTGCTTTCCTCTACCTCATTGGATACCCCGTATACGTCCCCGATCATTTCCACGTTTTCTTCTTCGTAAATGCAATAGAATATCCGGATTCCCAGATCCGCGAAAAGAATCCTCTCTTCACCGTCATAATCCGGCCGGATGGACAGCTCACCGTTTTCTACTTCATATTCAATCACCGGAATCATTCCCTCCCGGCAGCCGGGACATTCCACACTTCCGGAAAAGGGCACCGCTGTCTCATAATGATAAAGCTCCTCCTTTTCTCCGTCTCCTGCATACATGCAGAATACCTTCAGTTCCCCCTGCACTGCAATTTTATCATCCAGTATCCGGAAATCCAGATTCACCGGCTCTGCATCCCAATATACCAGACTCCTGATATTCGGAAAGCTTCCCGGAATTTCAATTTCTTCCTTAATCGGGAAAATATCCTGATTCTTCATCGCAAGCGTTGCTATTTCCACAGATCTGCGACGGTATTCCACCTGTTCGTCACCCGATAAAGCAACCGGAATGTCTTCTTCCATCACCTCTTCGCGCACTGCATGAAAAACCATAATTGCACGTACACTGAGCTTTCTCGAATTAATCAGGGAAATTCCAAGCTCCTCTAAAACTGCCTTCACATGTACATGCTCGCCTGCACGAAGTCCCTCCATCTGCAGCTTTTCTTCAAATGGGATGCTGCCCTCCATCTGAGAGACCGGAATTCCGTCCCGGTTTCCTTCGGTCAGATACAAAGCCTTGAAATGCAGTTTTCCCTTAACAGTTACTGCATCTTCAAAAGAGCTGACCTCCTCTATTGTAATTTTTCCTCTATCCAAAAGAAGTTTATCCGCATCTTTATTGGTGTCCGGAATGATCACATTGTCTTCCAGCACAACCTGCTTCGACGCATGAAGCCTTTGTGTTTCCATATGTAAGGAACGCTTTTGAAGCTCCATAAAAATCCCTCCGTAGGTTTACTTATTCACATTGTATTCCTACGGAGGGTTGTTTATTCACAAAATTCGTAACTATTCAAAGCTATGCAATTTGTGTCAATATGTCTGTTCCGATCCTTGAAAAATTTTAATTCACAGCTCCAATCAGCTCCTGAATATCTTCTACGCCATACTTTGTCATATACTGTTCGATTCCTTCTATGATCTCAACAGTTGCATATGGATTCATAAAGTTCACCGCCCCGACAGAAACGGCTGTTGCTCCGGCAAGCAGGAATTCGATCGCATCCTCGGCTGTTGCAATGCCGCCCATACCAATCACCGGGATTTTAACCGCATGGGAGGCCTGATAAACCATACGCACTGCGACCGGCTTGATCGCAGGACCGGACATGCCGCCCGTCCTGTTCGCGAGTGCAAAGGTTCTTTTATGAATGTCAATCTTCATTCCTGTGATCGTATTAATCAGGGAAATCGCATCTGCCCCTGCTGCCTCTGCTGCCTTTGCCATCTCGGTAATATCCGTTACATTCGGACTCAGCTTCATAATAATCGGCTTCCTGGCCTCATTTTTAATCTTCGAGGTAATATCAAACAGGCAGTCTGCCTTCTGTCCAAAGGCAATCGCGCCCTCCTTGACATTCGGACAGGACACATTAATCTCCAGCATATCCGCCGCACTGTCATTTAACTTTTCCACAACCTCCAGATAATCTTCCACGGTTTTTCCACAGACATTCACGATAATCTTCGTGTCATAATGCTGTAAAAAGGGAATATCCCGCTTTAAAAACACATCAATTCCCGGATTTTGTAATCCGATGGCATTCAGCATCCCACCGTAAACCTCGGCTATACGCGGTGTCGGATTGCCTGGCCACGGTACATTGGCAACTCCCTTCGTCACAACGGCTCCCAGACGGTTCAGATCTACGAAATCACCATATTCCATACCGGAGCCAAACGTTCCCGATGCCGTCATCACCGGATTTTTAAAGGTTACTCCTGCGATTGTTACACTTGTGTTCATTTAGATCTCAACCTCCTCAGCCAGAAATACAGGTCCCTCCGTGCAGATTCTTGCATTATGAACCTGTGAATGTTCGTCTTTCTTCGTCGTCCTGCACACACATCCAAGACAGGCTCCGATTCCACAGGCCATATGCTCTTCCAGTGAAATGTATGCCGGAATAGCCCGCTCCGAAGCCTCCTGCTTGATTGCCCGCAGCATCATCATCGGACCACACGCCATCATCACGGATGGCTGTACGCCGGTTTCCTTTAATGCAGTGAGGACATTGCCCTTCGTTCCTACACTGCCATCTTCGGTTGCCACATAAACCTTGCTGTATTTTTCAAAGTCCTCTTTTAAAAACAGATGACTGTCACGATATCCCAGAAATACCGATGGTTTCCGTCCTGCTGCCGAAAGTTCCTTGGCAAGCTGGAGCATCGGAGGAATACCGATTCCTCCACCATATAAAGTAATTTCCGTGAATTCCGGATGACCGGTAAGCAGCTCCGGAACCCGGTATCCATTTCCCAGAATTCCGAGAATCTCGATCCGGTCGTCTTTTTTCAGGGAAGAAAATTCCGTTGTTCCCTTTCCTGCCACACGATACACTAACCGTAAAGCCATCCTCTCCTCGTTGACCTCACAAATACTGATGGGACGTGGGAGCAATGTTGCCGCATTTTTCGGATAAACACCGATAAACTGCCCGGCGCCTGCCTCCTTTGCAAGCCCTGTTTCAATCCACAGATCATAAATTCCTTCTGCCAGCTTTTCCTGTGAAATCACAACCGCCGTCTGTTTTGATTTTTTACTCATAAGTGACTCCTTTTATTCTATCTTCATATACTCATGCTGTTATTTCTGATATACAAACTTTCCTCCGCAGATCGTTGCATGTACAACGCCCGGAAGTTCTTCTCCGATAAAGGGAGAGTTTGCAGATTTGGACGCAAACTGCTGAACCTTCCAGATCTCCTCCGGATCAAAAATCACCAGATCTGCCGGATCTCCTTCTCTCAACGTTCCTCCCCGCAGTCCGTAAAGCGTGCACGGTGCGGTACTCATCCGTTGAACCAGTTGTGGATAGGTAAGCTTTCCAGTCTGTACCAGTTCCCGGATTCCCAGAGACAGCGCCGTTTCCAGTCCAATAATGCCACTTGGGGCCTCGGTAAGCGGCTTTTCCTTTTCTTCCTTGCTGTGTGGCGCATGATCGGTTGCAATCAGATCAATCGTGCCATCTGCCAGTCCTTCGATAATCGCCTGCCGGTCAACTTCCTCCCGGAGCGGCGGATTCATCTTTGCAAGCGTCCCCTTTTCGATGGCGGCTTCCTCTGTCAGTGTAAAATGATGCGGTGTCGCTTCCGCATGGACATCTGCACCTGCTGCCTTACCCTGTCTTACCAGCTCTACCCCTTCCTTCGTACTGATATGCTGGATTACTACAGTTGCTCCTGTCTCAAGTGCCAGACGGATGTCCCTCTCTATCATCGTGATCTCCGCCTCCCGCTTTGATCCGCCAATTCCATAATATGCAGCAGCCTTTCCGGCATGAATTCCATTGTTCTGAATATATTTCGGATCCTCTTCGTGAAAGCTGATCGGTTTCCGGCACAAAGCTGCCTGTTCCATTGCCTTTCTTACCATATTCTCGGAAAGAATCGGAACTCCGTCATCCGTGAACCCAACTGCTCCTGCTTCGCTTAACTGCTCCATGGGAACCAGTTCCTGTCCTGCCATTCCCTTCGTCACATTCGCACAGCTGTGAATATGGATACCTGTCTGATCGCCCTTATCAAGAACATACTGCAGCGTCTCGACCTGATCCACGCACGGCTTTGTATTTGCCATCAGTACAATCTGTGTGTATCCGCCCTTCTTCGCAGCCTCCGCTCCCGACAAAATATCCTCTTTATACGTAAAGCCCGGATCCCTGAAATGCACATGCGTATCCGCAAGTCCCGGTGCAATAAGCATTCCCTCCGCATCAAAGACCTCTGCAGCTAAATTTTTTATATTATCCATTCCTGCCAATCCACTCTCTGGCTCCACAGCCGGATTTTTTCCGTCCTGTTCTGCTCGCTCCTTATCATGATCCACAATCTTTACCATCGTATCGTTCTCAATATAAAGATCTGCCGGGTAGACCCTGTCTGCTACCGGATCAATCACCTTACCGTTTTTAATAATCAGCATGATTCTCTTTCCTTTTCCTAATTACATCATGATGCTATAACATCATACCATAAGTGCACTGCGGTACTCAAGGTGTCAATAGCTTTTCGCTTGTTTTTCTTATCATACCTCTGTGCATTTCAACATAAAATAAACTAATTTCCAAATCAGATTTTGAGGTTTTCTATGAAAAACTGTTTCTTATCCAACTCCTTTACCCATAAACTGTTTCCACGGCTCCTTTCCGTCCTCTGCCTGCTCATCCTCCTGTTTATGACCGCCTGTGCAGGAAAGGCCCAAAAGGACTCCCTCGCAAAGATCAAAAATCTGGAATTCACCGTATTATCCGAAGATGCCATTCCGGAAGAAATGAAAAAAGTCATTCAGGAAAAAAATCCGAACCCCTTCAAAATCACCTACTCTGACAGAGGCTTTCTCTACATCGGAATCGGCTATGGCGAGCAGGAAACCGGTGGCTTTGGCATCACGGTCAACGACCTCTACCTCACGGAAAATGCCATTTACTTCGATACCACGCTCCTTGGCCCGTCTCCCGACAACGAAACACCGGTCAGTGACACCGCCTCCTATCCTTACCTTGTCATCAAAACCGAGTATATCGATGAACCGGTTGTATTCCAATAAAAGCTTCATCTTGGAAACGTGCGCCTTGCGGCGCACGTTAAAACAAGCACCAAATAACTCACAGCGTCATTTGGTGCTTGTTTTATAGATTTCGTCCCTGATATTGTATTGTTACCACATAAACTATTTTGTGTGGCTCATCATTTTTTCTCCAATTCTGCAAAAACGATTTCTGCATCTACTGCTTCAGCTCCATTGGTAATTTCCTGCTCGGATTCAAAAATTGCCTGATCGATACGATTCATTCTTGCAAATTTATCATATAGTTCACTACTCATTACAACTAAGTCGCTATATCCGTTTTTTGTGATAAAAATAGGCTCCTGCTCCTTGTGTGCAATATTGGAAATCTCAGTTGTATTGCGTAAATCCTTAATAGGCATAATAAGCGGCATGATATTTCACCCCTTTCTTTGACATAATCATAGCATAATTATGTTCTACAAACAACAAAAATATCCGTCCATGTTCTAATCTGCATGGACGGATATTTCTGTTTAAAAAATAGATTTTCATTTCATTTACTGATTCGACAACTGCTTTCCCAGTGTTACCTGTACATCCTTAGACTGATATCCGGTCGGACTTCCCTGCATAATGGTCAGGGTCACAACATCACCGGCCTGGTAATAGTTCATCTCTTCCTTTAATTCTTCCATGGTTTCTACGGTTTCACCATTGATTGCGGTAATAATATCACCACGGACAAGTCCTGCTGCCGCAGCTCCTGAATTATCGGTTACAGAAGAAACGTAAACCCCCATCGGGATCCCATAGACCTCGGAATACTGCGCTTCGACATTCACACCGGTAATACCGAGAACGCCCTTATTGGCTTCATCCACCTTCAGTCTTGTTTCCTTCTGCATCAGTTCTTCAATGATCGGCTTTGCATCGGAAATCGGAATTGCATAGCCCATACCTTCTACGGTGCTTCCACCAATCTTGTTGGAATTAATACCGATCACTTCACCTTTGGTATTCAATAATGCACCACCAGAATTACCGGGGTTAATTGCTGCATCGGTCTGGATAAAGGTATTAATCTGGGAATCCCCGGTCTGACCCTCCTGTGAGGTAACAGCGATTGGACGATTCAAAGCACTGACAACACCGGTTGTTACGGACTGACCATAGCCTAACGCATTACCAATGGCGATAACAGGTTCACCTACCGTCAGATCATCCGAGCTTCCTAACGATGCAATTGAAATCTGGTCCAGGGTATCCTCCTTGATATCGGAGAGCTGGACTGCCAGTACTGCCAGATCCTTATCCGCATCGGTACCCTTGATCTGTGCCTGTACCTGTTCCTCGTCGTCAAACTGTACCGACAGGGTATCCGCGGATTCTACAACATGATAGTTCGTGACAATTAACAGCTCGCTGTCATTTTCACCAACAATGATACCGGAGCCGGAGCTTACTGCTTCACTGCTGTATTCCTGTCCAAAGAATGTTCCACGCTGTACATAGGTATTGCTCACAGATACAACGGACGGCATCACTGCTTTTACCACCTGTGTAACATCCGTAACAACTGCCTCTGTCTGCGTCTGTGGTGTCAGATTATCCAATGTCTGTTTAATGCTGCCGGAGGATGCCTCTGCCGCATCGGAGCTGCTGTCCGGAAGCAGCACATCCTCTGCTGCATCTCCTGATCCGGAAGCCTCTGCCAGGGCACTGTCCTGTGAGGAATTCCCCACTATTGCGGAAAAAGCACTTTTGGCACGGGTAAATCCATCATGTACTGTATCCACTGCCTGAAAACCGATTCCTGCAAAGACACCAAATACCAGTCCACAGCACAGACCTGCTAAAACTTTTTTCCCAAATCCACCGGATTGTTTTTTCTGTTTTACGGGTTTTGTCTGCTGATGATTCATCTGAGACTGCTGAAAATTGGTTGAAGAGGTCTGGTAATAATTGGTTCCCTGCGTTCCCGAAGAGGAATTCTGGTTCTGATTTACCTGCCCCTGATTCATCTGGTTCTGGTTTGTATAATAATCATTCGTATATCTGTTCTCATCCATGATAACTGCCTCCTTTAAAAACCTTTCCTTAAAACCTTTCCTTGCTTCTATGATTCACAGTATAGGAAACAAATGTGTTAAAATTGTGTCTTAAATATGATCCTTTTGTGTAATCTAAAAATTCCGCATCCTCTTTCCTCGAAGATGCGGAATCAGGCTTCCTTACTCTACAGTTACCGATTTAGCAAGGTTACGGGGCTTATCAACATCAAGCCCCTTACCAATGGATACATAATAGGCAAACATCTGGAATGGAATAATCGCCAGTGAATTGGTGAAGTACCTGTTCGTCTGCGGAATATAAAGTACGTAATCGGCAGTATCCTCTATATCATCATGTCCGGTCGTTGTAAGTGCTAACACAAATGCGCCTCTGGACTTCACTTCACGGATGTTGCTGATAGTCTTTTTATACAGATCCTCCTGAGTCAGGGAGGCCATAACCAGTGTTCCATCCTCAATTAAGGAAATCGGACCATGCTTTAATTCACCTGCTGCGTAGGCCTCAGAATGCATATAGGTAATTTCCTTAAGCTTTAAAGAGCCCTCCATGGATAATGTATAATCCAGGCCTCTTCCGATAAAGAAAACGCTCTTTGCGGCCACATAACGGTTGGCAAACCGCTGAATCCTGGTCTTATTACCAAGAAGCAGTTCAATCTGCTCCGGCAGACGGCGGAGATCAAAAACAAGCTGCTGATACTCCTCTTCCGAAATTGTACCCTTAACTCTTGCAAACTTCATTGCCAGCAGATAAAGTGCAATCAGCTGTGCAGAATACGCTTTTGTGGACGCAACCGCAATTTCCGGTCCTGCCCAGGTATACATGACACTGTCTGCTTCTCTTGCGATGGAGGACCCAACCACATTTACAATACCAAGCACCTTTGCTCCACGTGCCTTGGAATCGCGGAGTGCCTGCAGGGTATCGGCAGTTTCTCCGGACTGGCTGATAACAATCACCAGTGCTCCCTCTTCGATGATCGGATTCCGGTAACGGAATTCGGATGCCATATCCACCTCTACAGAAATCCGTGCCATGGATTCAATAACATATTTTGCCGTCATGCCTGCATGATATGCGGTACCACATGCCACAATATGAATACGGGAAAGCTTCCTGATTTCTTCATCTGTCATACGGAGCTCTTCAATCTCCACATTGCCATCCTTCATATGCTTTTCAAAGGTCTCACGGACTGCTCGGGGCTGATCGTAGATCTCCTTTAACATGAAATGCTCATATCCGCCCTTTGCAACCGCTTCTGCATCCCAGTCCACATGGGAAGGTGTCTTCTGGATCTCTTCTTCGTCTACGGTATAGAAATGAATCTCATTTTCCTTTAATGCAACGACTTCCTGATTATCAATATAATAAACTTCCCTGGTATACTTCAAAATTGCGGGCACATCCGATGCAATAAAGCTTCCTTCACTGCTTGTTCCTACGATCAAAGGGCAGTCCTTACGTACTGCAAAAATTTCCTCCGGATGATCTGCAAACAGAATGCCGAGAGCATAGGAACCTTCCACACGGTGAAGCACCTTCGTAATTGCTTCTAACGGATTTCCTTTATAATAGTAATCAATCAGCTGCACCAGAACTTCGGTATCGGTATCGGATACAAATTTGTAGCCACGATTTATAAGCCGCTGCTTTAACTGCTGATAGTTCTCAATAATTCCATTATGTACGACAGCAATCGTCCCATCCTGATTATCGTGCGGATGCGCATTAATATCCGTTGGCTTTCCATGCGTTGCCCATCTGGTGTGTCCGATTCCGACACAGCCCGGCATCGTCTCTCCGCCTCTTGTCATATTCTCAAGCACCTGCAGTCTGCCTGCTGCTTTCTGAATATTAATCTTTTTTCCATCAAAAACTGCCATACCGGTTGAATCATAACCACGGTACTCCAGCTTTGCAAGTCCCTCTAAAATAATCGGGGCAGCCTGATGTTTCCCAATATAACCAACAATTCCACACATATCTGATCCTCCAAAATCAACTTAAATATACTTATATCATTTTTCAGCCTTGCTGGCAACCCTCTTCCCGGTCAGCATTCACAGCATCAGTCCCAATAGCTGTGGTTCATGCTGCACCGCTTTATGAACCATGCAGGGAATTTCTGATAACGTTTTCCTAGAAAATATCCGATGTATTTACATCCACTCTGCCAGATCAGCTTCACAATCAACCAAGGCTTATGAAGCTTCAAAAGATACCGGCAGGTCTGTAAAACCAGTTTCCTGCCTTCAGATTCTGCCCGGATCCGGCTAAATTCCTCCGGAAACTGTGCATGCGATACGCCCAGATCGAAATTCCGGTGAAGCTGTTCTATTCCACTGTAATTGTGTGAATGAATCACCTCTGCCTTTGCCGTATAGGAAATCGCATATCCGGCATCAATCAGATGCCTTGCATAGATCATGTCCTCATTAAAAATCGTATGATCCGGAAATCCTCCCAAAGCGTCAAAATAACTTCTCCGGTAGGCTGCACACACATTGGAGGCAAAAAAGGTCTTAATACCAAGCTCCGGCAGATCCTTTGCAGTTTTAATCCTTGCCGTCTCCGGATAATTAAAGCTTCGCGTGTACCTCTCAATGATTCCGCAGTCCGGATCCGGGAGCTGTCGTGCATAGGAAATCCCAATGCTTTCCGATACAAAAGGCTTTAACAGCTCCTCCATCATCGTATTTCCTGCCGGGATTGCGTCATCGGTCATACAGATAAAGAACGGTGCATCACTTAGCGATACTCCATAATTCCGTGTTGCCCCATGGTTGAACTCTGCTTTACTAATATGGTACAGCTTAAGCAGCGGGCTCTGTGCCAGAAACTCTTCCTCCGGGCTGAATTTCAGAAATTCCTCCCGCTCTGTGTTAATCAGAATAATCCTCCGGGGAAGCAGGGATTGTGACAGAAGCGCATTTATCAGCCTTTTCAGTTTTTCATCCGGCCGGTACACCGGAATGATCACATCGTATATAAGCATCATTTCCATTCTCTCTCATATAAGCGAAAAGGGTCTTTCACAAAGACCCTTTTCTTTTACATTTATTTCACATAACCATTTGTATCTGCCGCAATCTTCGCACTATATTCCTTAACGGCTGAAGAAGGTTCATAATCCTTCTCATCAAACAGGAATTCATGCAGCCAGGTAACATTGGATTCCAGACTCCTTGGAACCACGCAGCTTCCCTTCTTACCGATACTACCTGTGGTCAGCATATCGGAATTCGGGAACCCTCCTTCATCCACGATATTATACTTACTGATATTTCCAAGAAGTGATACAATTTCAGAAATATCAAGAGACGTATATACCTTATCAAATACAGAGTTTGCAATCTTCTCAAGCTGTGCAGGAGATGCCTTCTTTGCTTCATCTGCAACCGCCTTTAATACACGACGCTGTCTTGCTGTACGCTCAAAATCGTTGCCTACATAACGGATACGGCAGTAAGCAGTTGCCTGCAGACCGTTTAACTTCTGGTATCCTGCCTGTGTTACCGGTGTGTAGCTTCCCTCTGCTGCGGTATAAGTCTTACCATCCTTCGTTGTACCGACAATACTGATCTGGTAGTTATTCAGATGGGAAATTTCTTCTTCCTTAACATCAATATAAACACCGCCCAGTGCATCAATTGTCTCTGTCAGACCGCTGAATCCGACTGTTACGAAATCGGTAATGTTCATATCCAGATTCATGTTCAGCATATTGATCGCCTGCATCGGTCCACCCTTTGCATAAGCCGCATTACACTTATTATAAGTATCATTGCTTAAGTTCAGGTAGGTATCACGATATACGCTGACCAGCTTACAATCGCCGGTATCCAGATTAATGGAGGCAATCATAATGGTATCGCTCCGGGTATTCTTGGTCAGTGCTCCCTCTGTGGAGTCTACACCGAATAACGCAATGTTACGATACCCCTGCAGCACCGAGCCTTCCTGCTCCTGCAGCTTTTCAACCTCCGGATTGATGACAATGTCTTCCTCCGGCAGATCTACCTTACCAACCTTTTCCGTCTTTAAAACAGTCCATAATACCATAACCATGAGTAACAAAACCAGGATTTCTACAATAAATAAAATAATCTTGGAGGTTTTGTTCTTTTTCTTATGGTTCTTACCATTTGAGGTTTTCTTCGAAGGGGCGCTCTTTTTTCCCCTGGAAGAACGGCTGTCTTCATAATAATCATCTTCGTAATAGTCATCCTCATAGTAATCGTCCCTACGGGATGATGTTCTCTTCTGCGAAGAGCTGCGTGCAGCCTGACTGTGCTGTGCCGGTCTCTTCTGTGCAGGTCTTCCCTGCGAAGGTCTGCCTTGTGATGATCTTCCCTGTGAAGGTCTGCCTTGTGATGATCTTCCCTGTGAAGGTCTTTGATTATTTGTGGTCATACCTTTTCTCCCTTTCAAATACCATATGTGGGTTTCTTCTTTCGTTCTCCCCATAATCTAGCATTTTACCATATTAATGTTCCCACTTCAACCAGATTCATACAAACTTGCGGTTATACATGCCTTTAATAGGCATTCTTATTCACAAAACCTTTGAAAATCGTCATAAACAAAATCTTGATATCGAGGGCAAGACTCCAGTTTTCAATATAAAACAGATCGTACTCGATACGCTTGCGGATTGATGTATCTCCACGATATCCATTGACCTGTGCCCAGCCGGTCAGTCCCGGCCGCACCTGATGCTTAATCATATATCTCGGGATTTCTTCCTTATATTTATCTACCCATTGTGGCCGCTCCGGCCGCGGTCCAACCAGCGACATTTCTCCCATCAGAATGTTAAAAAGCTGTGGCAGTTCGTCGAGACTGGTCTTACGCATAAATTTACCAACCTTCGTGACACGCGGATCATTCCTGACCGTCCATGCATTTTCCTCTGCAGACTGCTTCTGTACTTCCATCGTCCGGAATTTGTACATCTTGAATACTTTATTATGAAGTCCCACACGCTCCTGTTTAAAGATCACCGGTCCTTCACTGGTTGCTTTTACTAAAATCGCACAGACCAACATCACCGGAGAAGCAATAACAATACCAAAGCAGGCACCCAGAATATCCATGGTTCTCTTTAATATACTATTCACCGGATTCGTTAATGGTACATAACGGATATTGATCACCGGAAGTCCCATCAGATCCTCCGTATAGGGGTGGCTCGGCACCAGGGAATTATAATCCGGAATAAACTTTGTATGAACACCGGACTTCTCACACAGATCCACGATGTACTCCAGCTGCTCATAATCCTTCAGTGCAAGTGTAATCGCAATTTCATCCAGCTTGTTCTCCGGAAGAATATACCTGATATTCTCTATTCTTCCCACAACCTTAACTCCCTTATACACGGTTCCGCTTGGCATGGTATCATCAAGAATCCCCCGGATTACGTATCCCCACTGGGGATTTGCAATAATTCTGGTAATATATTCCTCCGCCGCACTGGAATAACCAACCAACAGAATGTACTTCAGGTTATAACCCTTTCTGCGGAAAAAGTACAAAATATTCCGGATCATTGTCCGGCAGAGCGTCATCAGAATAATATTGATAATATAAAAGGCTCCCAGCACGAATCGGGAAATATCCAGCTGATTGATGATATACAGCAGTGTCATAAACAGGATCAATCCTACTGTATTGGCCTTCACAATTGCAAAAAGCTCGTATTTACGCCTTGTTGCACGCTTTGGTGCATATAAATTAAAGAAATAATACAGAACCAGATAAAGCGGAACCAGAATATACAACGCACGGAAATACGTGTACATATCCAGTACTCCAACATTCGGATCCGTCTCCGCAAAGCCGGTAGCAAACTTCAGATACCATGCCATGAGATAAGAAATTGCCGTCACAACCGCATCAATCAACACATGGATTCGATTCAATAATTTCTGATTGTCCTTAATCATTGCACAACCCTTTCTACCACCACAGACGGCGGAACATATTCGCCCATAACTGCAGCTGTATTACCACATAATTTCCAAAATGCTTCATGGAAAATTTTACCTTATGTTCTCTTCCTTTTCCGGAAAAAGCAAGCCGGAAGCCCTTTCCAAGACCCTTCATATAATCTGCACCCAGTCCCTTTTTCAGGAAAAACAAAATCTTCACAAGATACCCCAAAAGCAGGAACGGTAGATTCAATAACACCTGTAATACCGGCATATTTTTATAAATCAGATAAATACTGTTCCGGGAGGATAAATCTACCTTGAATTTATTGTGTCTCGAACCGGAAGATCCGCTGCCTGCATGAAGAACCACAGAAGCCGGTGCGTAATAGTTCCGGTAGCCATAGATCTTCGCACGGTACCCCACATCAATATCCTCCAGATAGGCAAAATGATTTTCATCAAAATTACCGATTTTTTCAAAAACAGCCTTCCGGTAAAGAGCTGCCCCGGCACAGGCAGAAAACACAGAGGTTTCCTTTGAAAATGCTTCGGTCTTCCGGTCCTTTCCGCGTGCAAATGCCCATCCTAATGCACAATAAAAATCTCCGGCACTGTCAATCAGCTCCGGATTCTTCATCTGCAACATTTTCGCAGCTACAGAAAACGCTTTCGGATGACGTTCCATTGCAGCTTCCAGCTCTTCAATTGTATCTTTTAAAACAACGGTATCGTTATTTAACAGAAAAACATATTCTGTTCCGGTCTCATGGATTCCGATATTCACCGCTGCGCTGAATCCCCGGTTTTCGGGTAATGCGATCAGCTTCACCATCGGGAACCTTTCTTTCACCATGGCAGCACTTTCATCGGCAGAACCGTTATCTACAACAATTATTGCAGGAACCTCACTTCCCTCTAAAAGAGAGGTAAGGCAGTCCTGCAGATAGTTCCGTCCATTGTAATTGGGAATTACCACTGTCGTTTTCATGCTTCTGTCCTATCTTCCATCCACCCGCTGCACCATTTCCGGATCCCAGACGATTCGTTTTCCTCTTCTGCGCAGTTCCTCACAGAATCTGAAGCTTAACTCTTCATAATCAGCATCCTTCTTAAGGACATCCTGATATAAGAAATATCCCGTATGGGGCTGCACCGCATAGGGCAGTCCGGTAAGCTCTTCCCAAACTGTCTGTGCCTCCCCTGAACAGATCATACAGCGCACATCCACAGCATAGGCCTCCTGCTGACAGGATGCCCGGTGCATATAACCACTATATTCTCTATGGAGCCCCAGATATAAGGGCTCCCTGTTTTCATTATAAATACCGCCTACTACACGGTTATGCCGGTCAATCAGCTTTCCTCCGACCACAGCTACATCCGGCCGGTTACTTAACAGATCCGGCTGATAATTTACACGAAAAAATCCCAAATGACATGTATGAACCACATCGGCCTGATACTCCCGTGCCTTCAAAAAATCCTCTACTGCACGCTTGCCGGCTTCGTAAGCATAGCGCTTACTTTCCGGATTCTCTGACGTAGAGCCTTCATAACATCTCCAGTGATACAGTACCTTCGGGATATGGGCAACCGGCAGCTTAGCCCTTCTGGCTGCGTGCCTGTCCTCTCCCATCATCCGGTCTACCGCCCTCAGAATGATGTCATGATCCTGTGCGCCATCCACGCTGCTCCGGAATTCAAGCTCCTGCATGAGTTCTCTCTGCATCACAAGCAGATGACAGATATAATTATTCGATAATATTAAATCCAGATTAAACTCCGGTTTCCGATTAACCTCATAAAACGAAGTTCCATTGCTGTTACATTTATCCTCATCAGAATATAACATGCGTAATTCCAGATTATCCTTCCGATACGCCTCAATCACAGATGCGCATTCAAACAAGGCATCCTCCGTCAGTAAATCATCATGGTCAAGTAATGCGACATATTCTCCTGTCGCTGTCTTCAATGCTTCATTCGTGTTTCCGGATATTCCCAGATTTTCTTTCAGCCTGTGATACCGGATACGGGAATCGGTATATTCCTTCACAACCTCCGATACCCGGTCCGTTTTACTGGCATCTGCAAGAATCAATTCCCAATTTCCGCAGGTCTGTGCAAGTACCGAATTGATCAGTGCCCGGAGGAACTCTTCCCTGGTTTCAAAGGTTGGAACCAGAATACTGAATCCGGTTGAAAACTCAGAGGCCTTGCCGGCCTGTTCCTTTAAAACAGAATCCGGCAAGGGATCATAATGATAGTCATCCTTTCTTTCGGAAGAAGCTCGTTCCACCGCTGCATAATAAGCCTTGCGAAACCCGTTCTTCTTCAGATAATATATGGTTTTCTTCAAATTACTCAGCTTTAATAATTTTGCCATCATTTTGACTTACAGAACGGCCTTGAGATCCTCTGTCAGCTTATTCAGCTTCTCTTCTGCATCCTGAAGGCTGGTTCCCTTTACTCCCATATAGAACTTGATCTTCGGTTCTGTTCCGGAAGGACGCGCACAGCACCAGGAATCATTCGTAAGATCAAAGTATAACACATTGGACTTCGGAAGTCCGGTAGGTCTGGTTGCTCCGGTAGCAAGGTCTGTGATCACATCCCTGTCGTAGTCACGAAGCTCTTTTACCTGTAATTCTCCGAAGTTCTTCGGAGGGTTATTTCTTAATTTATCCATCATCTCTGCAATCTGCTTGGATCCGTCGATACCCTTTAAGGTGATGGCATACTGTGTTTCCTTATAATATCCGTATTCTTCATAGAGCTTCAGCATCTGATCCCATACGGTAATACCATGCTTCTTGCACCATGCAGCCACTTCACACAGACACATTACGGCAACAACGGCATCCTTATCCCTTGCATGGGTACCTGCAAGACATCCATAGCTTTCTTCCAGACCGAATACATAATTGTTGGAGTTGCTCTGTTCAAAGAACTTAATCTGCTCACCGATATACTTGAAACCGGTCAGCACTTCCACGAAACGTACCCCGTAAGCTTCTGCAATGGCACGTGCCATATTGGTGGTAACAATAGTCGTAACCAGTGCCGGATTAGCAGGCATGGTCTTCGTTGCGGTACGCTCTCTTAAAATATATTCTGCAATCAGCATTCCGGACATATTTCCGGTAAACGGTACATATTCGCCGGTCTTTGTATCCAGTGCATAAATACCAAGACGGTCTGCATCCGGGTCGGTTGCCAATACGATATCTGCATTCTTTTCCTTCGCAAGCTTTAATGCAAGGGTAAATGCCTTCGGATCTTCAGGGTTCGGATATTCCAGTGTGGTAAAATCAGGATCCGGAAGCTCCTGCTCCGGTACAACATACACGTGCTTGAAGCCAAGCTCGGAAAGAATACGGCGTACCGGTACGTTTCCTGTTCCATGGAACGGAGAATATACAATACGGATATCATCTGCAACTTCCTTAATAATATCCGGGTGAATAATCTGCTTCTTTAACTCTGCCATGTAGGCATCGTCAATTTCCTTGCCGATTACAACATAAAGCCCCTGATCCATTGCATCCTTTTTGTCCATGGTCTTTACCGAATGATAATCGGTTACGGCCTTTACTTCTGCAATAATTTCTTTATCCTTAGGAGCGGTTACCTGTGCACCATCTTCCCAGTAAGCCTTGTATCCGTTATATTCCGGGGGATTGTGGCTTGCGGTAATGACAATACCGGAAATACAATGTAAGGTACGGAGTGCAAAGGAAAGCTCGGGAGTCGGACGGAGTGCGTCAAACACATAAGCCCTGATTCCGTTTGCAGCAAGACAGAGTGCTGCTTCATCTGCAAATTCCGGTGACATTCTTCTGGAGTCGTATGCGATTGCAACGCCTCTGTCCTTGCCGCCCTGCTTGATAATGTAGTTTGCAAGTCCCTGTGTTGCCTTACGGACCGTGTAAATGTTCATACGGTTTGTTCCTGCTCCGATCACACCGCGAAGTCCGCCGGTACCAAATTCCAGATCTTTATAGAAACGGTCTTCGATTTCCTTCTCATCTCCTGAAATCGCCTGCAATTCTGCCTTTGTCTTCTCGTCAAAATAAGAATCCTTTAACCAGAAATCATATTGCTCTTTGTAGCTCATAACTGCTCCTCCTGTTTACAATATTGGATCATCCTCCTGCCATTTAAACCGGCATTCAGACTATCAGAAATATTTTACCACACTATCCCTGTATTTTCAAAGCAAAGTCACTCCGATCCAGAGAAAAATTCGGATTATAGTACGGATCTCCCTTTGCAAGAACCTCCTTCCACTTCGTCCTGAAGTGCTCGGACTCCTTATTATATCGCTCTGCCTTTTCTCCCTGATCATCCAGTCCTCTGGAAACCGACTCAAAATGATACAGCTCCGCAAATGGTGTAAAAACATTTAAGAAGCCCTTTTCCCTAAGCTTCAGACAGAAATCCACATCATTTAGGGAAATGGCAAAGTCCTCCGAAAGGCCTCCCACCTCGTCGTAAAGACTCTTTTTTACCAAAAGGCAGGCTCCCGTCACCGCCGATACATTCTGCGCATAGCAGAGTCTTCCCATATAGCCGAGATTATCCCGGTGCTGGCCGTAATGGCTGTGTCCCGCCGTCCGGTGTGCCCCAAGTCCAAGCACCACACCTGCATGCTGGATCGTTTTATCCGCATAATAGAGCTTCGCTCCCACAGCTGCCACATCCTGACGCTGTGCATACATCAGAAGCTCCTCCATCCAGTTCACCGTAATCACCTGTGTATCATTATTCAATAACAGGATATATTCTCCGGTTGCAAAGGAAACACCATAATTATTCACCCTGGAATAATTGAACGTCTCTCCCTCCTTGGGGGTATAGGTGACTACACGTATTTTGCGGTCGTTTTCCGTCGCTCCATTTTCATATGCGGCCTGCAATTCCTTATAATAAGCAAAAATTTCCGGTGTCGTGCTGTTGTTTTCCACCACAATGATTTCATAATTTTCATAGGTGGACTTTTCAAGAATGGAATCAATGCACCGCTTCAGATCCGACTGATGATCCTTATTGGCAATCACAATACTGATCTTCGGTGTCCCGATAATCTCATACCGGATCTTGAAGATGGTCTCGAATGCCCTTGTGGATGTTATCTGAAAATGCTTAAAGCCGTGGCGGCGCAGATGATCTGCCACCGCTCCCTTTGCTGCCTCCACAACATAAGGCTTGGCATCCACGCCGGATGCCACACTGCCCGGATGACACCGCCAGTAATAAAGAAGCTTCGGTACATGCACCACGCATTTCGCCCGGTCTGTCAGCCGCAGAATCATATCGTGGTCCTGACTGCCGTCAAACTGTGGGCGGAACAGCTCCGTACCATCCAGGAGTTCTCTCGCAAACACGCTGAAATGACAGATATAATTATTGGCACGCAGATTATCAATCGCATAGTCAGGCTTAAAATGCATCGTGAGCATTTTATTGATGTCCCCGCTCTTAAACGTGGTTTCATCGCAGTATATGTAATCTGCATTCTGCTCATTAATGACCTTCACATATTCATATAAAGCACTCGGATGCAGAATATCGTCATGATCAAACAGTCCGATGTATTCTCCCGTTGCCAGCTTCAGACACTCGTTAGTGTTTCCCGCAATTCCTTCGTTTTTTAAAAGCCTGTGATACACGATACGCCCATCTGCTTTGGCTTCATATTCCTTAACAACCGTGGCAACATAAGCATGCGCATCGTCCGAGCCGTCTGCCAGACACAATTCCCAGTTCGAATAGGTCTGATTCATCACAGAATCGATCATTTCCCGTAAGAATTCCTCAGGCGTATTAAATAACGGCACCAGAATACTGATCTTCACTCTGCGCGGAAAGTCTGTATTCTGCTCTGCCTCCCTCCGTGCTTCATCCGGAAAGCTCTCCGTTCCAAACTGCTCCATGGCATGCTTTTCGTGCTGCTTATATTTGATCTTGGCAGCAACGCCCTTGATCGAGCCGCAATTCTTTACTCTTGTCACCTGACGGATGCACCAGTGCATACACCTTCTGGCAGGTGCTGAGGCCTTCCAGACAGGATTACTCTTAATCCGGTTCAGTTTAAAGTTCAGATCATCCACCTTTGCTTCCAGATCTGCCACACGTCCGGCAAGATCTGCATTCCGCAGATGCTCTTCTTCATATGCCTTTTGATAGTCCATTTCTTCCTGACTCATAGTTCCGGTCCTTTCTCCACTCCACTTTCTGTCAAACAGTTTCATATATCACTTATAAAACTTCAATCGTCCAACTGCTCCAGTTAACAAGTTTCACCCTGGAACAGGCATCCTTCGCCAGCATACCAAACTGATACCTTCCGGGTGGGACAGCACCCGGCTTTAGCTTTGCTGCATATCCGGTCAGATCCACATTCATCTGATCCTTCAGATTGGCTTTAATATCCTCCCGGTATTTCTTCTCTATCGATATGCTATAAATAACAGGTTGGGACATTTTCTCATCGTTCCTGACAGAATTTCCCAGTGCCTGTTGGTTTCCATCAGTTATCCTGCGAAGCAGAAGCTCCTTTTTATAACATGCGTTATCCGATCCAATAACAAAAGAATATCCTTGAAAATAATACCCCTGATCTTCGCTGTCAATACTGTTATCATTACGGCTATCTTTTTTCTCTTCCCCATAATCCTCTTTATCTGAATTCCCGGTCTTCCTTTTCTCAAGAGAAACGCCGTATTTCCATTTATAAATATCCATGGCGCATTCCATACCAATTACCAGACATTCATCCTCTCTGGCAGCCAGTACCTCCTGCGTGCACTTCTTCACCTTCGCCCATGGCATTGAGAGATCTACCTGGTAGCGGAATGCCGGTGTATACTCGGTTTCCAGCATATCAGTCGTCAGATACGGGTGATAAAACGGATCCCTGCCATATAAATCCTGATGTTTCTCATACAGATAGTCCTTCTCCCGAAGAAGCCGCAGCTGCTTTTCCTCGGATTCCCCATCCTTCCCTCTGCTTAAGGATTCATGATGGAACAGGAAAAGATCATTCCTTACCACATTATAATATCCCTCTTCATAAATTTTATAGCACAGATCCACATCATTAAATGCAACGGCAAGCGTTTCGTCAAACCCTCCTGCCTTTTCAAAAGTCGTCTTCTTCACAAGCAGACACGCCCCTGTTACCCCCAGCATATCATGCACGCCACGGTTCTGTCCAAAATAATGATCCTCCGTATCATGTGCAAACTGCAGCTTATGAGCCGGTCCCACCCGGAGATTCGTAATTCCGGCATGCTGGATGATGTCGGTATCCGGGTATAAGAGCTTCGCCCCTACTGCTCCCACATATGGCAGGACTGCCTTTTCCATCAGAAGGACAAGCCAGTTTTCCCCGACAATTTCCATGTCATCATTTAAGAACAACAGGTAATCTCCCTGTGCTTCCTTCGCTCCCCAATTGCACATATAGGAAAAATTAAAAGGAATTTCCCTGTATAAATATCGAACGTTATTTATATTTTCATTTCTATTCTGCTCAGGATCTTCTATTTGATTTTGATCCCGGTATCGCTCCTGATTTTGCTTCTTTTCTAAAGCAATCCCCAGTTCCTGCAGCCTCTGCACAATTCGTTTTTTGTTTTCTTCAGAGCTTCCGTTATCCACAATAATAAATTCTGTTTTAACTTTTGTCCCCAATCCTGACGTTTTATCCACAAAGGAGTCAAGGCACCGGAACAAAATATCCGGATGATCCTTGGACGGAATGATAACAGAGACCGTAGGAAGCTGTATATCCTCTGTTCTATCTGCTGTTTTCCCCGCTGTTTTATCTGCTATCACATTTTCATCTGATCCATCCCCGGCATTCTCCCTGCCGCCAGCTCTCATCCGCTCCTGCATCTTTTCCGGTAAGTGCAGGTTCTTCCAATGTTCATAGCTGGAAGCTTTTGTATGCATCAGCACCTGAGGAATATGAACCACAACATGATCAGCAGTTTTCCATCCGCCAAATGCACCGTTGTCCCATAAGTAATCTGTAAGCAGCTCATACATGATCCGATCCTGGTTCCTCTGCCTGCGCTCTATCCGTTCACGACGGATCTGTTCACACTCTTCCTGTTCGTGATCCTTTCCATCCCGATCTTCCTGCTTTGCCTGCTGCAATTCACTTTCCAATTGATCATCAACAAATAAATCTGCTTCTGCTTCTTTCTCAAAAATGCCATGCTTCTGTAGAAAATCTGCTATTTTCGCAGTCGGCACTGCAACAAACGCTCCAAAATAAAAACAGGAAAGGAAGGTATCCGGAGACCAGTCCGGCTTAAACCATGGATTCTGCCGTTTTCCATTCCTTATAACATCTTCGTCGCCATATACAAGCGCCGGTATCCTGTCAGACTTTATGCAATCTATATGAACATGATCATGGTCATTTTCACTGTTTTGATGGTTATTGCATAAAGACTTTGTATCGCCGTGACCACGTAGTTTCGAAAATGCCTCTGCAATCATCGGAACAGTCAGTTCACTGTACTCTCCCTCCTGAAAATTCAGCAGTAGAATGTCTTCCTCCAACGCTCCATCCTTAATCCGGTTTTGCAGCTTCAGAAACTGTCCGGCATTCATGGACAATAATGTCATGACCGGAGATTTTGTCGAATCCGGATGCTTTTTGCAGAACACCCGATATGAAATGCACTTCAAAGAAGGTTCTGAATTTTTTCCTGCATTTTCCATTTCAGATCCGCCATCTAGCCGCATTTTCGTTTCATTTGTCAGACATTTTGGAAAACTTTCTCCTGTATAGTCTGACACAGAAAAAGACTTCTCTGATTTTTCTGCCACATATTCTGAAACCAAAAGAGGGGTCTCCTGACCCCTGATCCAGGAATCGTAGTCCCGCAGCTGAGACGCCAGTTCCTTCCGATATTCTTTTCTTTGTCTTTCCTGTAAAACCTTCTTTATAGTTTGCTTCATCATTGCCTGTCTGTTCTCCCCTGCCGGTTCCGGCAGTAGATTCACCTATCCTGAATGGAATCGTTAGTTAAAATAGCTTCTTAATCATTGAAATCATTTCTTCCGCAGCCTCTGCTGACACCGGTGAAACCTCCATCTTAAGCTCTACCTGATTTTCTTCCTCCGCACGCATTCCAACCATTACAAGTGCTTCCACATGCAGCACCAGATTGGGATCTGCCGTTGCAAAAAGGTAGGTTCCGGGCTTTACCTGCTTCCCGTTTGTCTCTATAAACTTCTTTTCAAATGCCACCGGCATCCCATTCCATAACAACTGCTGCAGCTTTACGACACAGGGCTTATCTGCCGGATCCATACGAAAATTCCGTACGTCTCCCTCTACGGTAAGTGTCGTTTCAATCTGACGCTCTTTTACATAGACATCCGGAACATACCTGGAATCACTCTCACAAAATCCCTGTCCCCGGTCATAATATAACTGGATACGCTCATCCAGGATTTCCTGCAGATGCTCTTCCATCAGCTTCTTCGGATCAACTGCATAGGTACCGATTGCCGCCCTGATTTCTCCCATGGACATCCGCTTACCGGTCACCTTTTTCTGAAATATTGCTTCCTTATGACGATATTCCTCTGCCTCGTCCTCAGTCACATTTAACTGCTGCATAATATAATCCAGATTTAATTCATTCCGTTTTTCATCCTCTAAAATATAACAATAGATTGCCCGGAATGCAATTTCTTTATCCTCAACCGTTTCCTTTGTCGTCCACTCATAATCAATAACGGTCCAGTTCTCTCCATCCACCAGAATGTTGGCAAAGATCAGATCATAATCGGCAATATTTCCCGTATATCCTTCCTTACGATAAGAAACCAGTTCCCAGTATTTGTCAAAAAGCCTCTGGAATCCGTCCAGATTCTTTTCTGAAAGGCACTGATCCATCAGGGTTTCCAGTGTCGTTCCCTGTTCAAACGGGAACTCCGCATACCCCTCCTGTTCGTGATACATGCAGGGGTTGATATGCAGTCCGCTCCCTTCATAGCGCTCGCATAAGGCCTGATATGCCGCTTCCATCTCCCGGACATGGGCTCTCGCCTCTTCGGTCATCGGAACCTTCCGGACTACTTTTCCGGCAGTAGTTTCCACAATATCCGTACGAAGCTCATACCTTCCGCCACGATCATTGGAATACTTGGAGTAAATGGTCTGTGGCAGCTCTCCAATCACTACCATATAAGAATTTGAGAACAGATCAAAATAATCATCCTCAATCGTACTGTCAAATACATACTTTTCACGGAACAATACCATGCGGTCACGGTCAAAATTACGCATGTTATCCGTCAGCTCTCCCTCATAGGGGAGCCTCCGATCTGAATAAATCGTTGTCGGAAATTTGTAATCCGGGTACGGATAGTAGAAATGGTAGTTTGTTTCCCCACAGCGCTCGAAGATCTTTTCAAGTCCCCTTTTAGTGAAGGTTCTGGCACTTCCTCCCTCCGGGTATCCCTCGAGTCCTGAGAAATAAGTTCCCACATGATCTTCCTTGCAGCCGGCCCAGTACTTTAATCCAAACTTGTTCTCAATCGCAATAACCAGAAGTCCCGTTGATTTCTTATGCTTCTGCATGATTTGAAAGAAATCTTCATAGGGTGTTTTCGTGTGAATATAGGAATTTCCATACTCAAATACCCCGATCAGACAGACCAGATCATAGTCGCAATCAAGCGAAGGTTCTATATCATTAAAGTTTCCGACATAAATCTCTATATTATCCCGGTCCTGATTCCGGTAAGCATTGATCATGCTCCGCTTCGCAGACAGATCCACACAGGTTACCTTCCCTGCCTTTTCTGATAATTTATCCGTGATTGCTCCACATCCGGATCCGATTTCAAGCACCTTCATATCCTTTGTAATCGGCAGCCAGTCTACAATATTCCCCCGAAGAGCGGACAAATGGTAGAGAACCGGCCAGCTGTTCTTTTCCTCAATGATCTTCGGATACTCAATTCTTGCTGCATTCTTCGTAATCTCCAGAATTTCATCCTCGATCGCACCATCACTGTAGATGTCCTCTCCCGGATAAAACTCATAATTTAATTTCACATTTCCAATCTGCTTCGGTAAAGTTTCTGCAAATTCCATGAATTGCCCTCTCAACATCTGACCGGAAAACAAACCATCCACCTTCCGTCCGTTTTCCTGATCCTTTCCTGCCTGTACTATCTGTATCATAATTTCAAAGCCCAATATATCAGCGGACTGTTATCTCGGAGTTCATGTCATAATATCCTACGGTATCCTTGTCCGAAATCACTGTGATATTCAACACATCATATAATCTGTGATAAACCACGAAATTCTCCTTTTCATACCCGGTAACTCCCAGCGAAAGAAGATATTCGCCGCCCTGCAGGTCAATTTTCTGGGTAAAGGTAATATGCTTCACTTCGCCCTTCTTTACAGGCTGCAGAAAGGCCTTTTCCACCATGGTATTGGTTCCCGTAATTTCCACACCCTTGATATTCTTAATGGTAAAGGCAAAAATCGGAGCCTCAATATCCTGAAGGAAACGTACCGACATATGAACGGAACATTTCTGCCCCTTGATAATGGCACTGGTCCGTCTTCCCTGACCATCCTCCACATCATATTCTTCAATCACGGCCTGCCTGGTGCCATATTCCAGTAAATCCGGGTTCTGCACATTCGCATTCTGTGTGGAATCCTTTGTTTTTCCTGCTTCCGCACCGTCATTTTCTGTGCTGCCCGCCTTACGTGCTGCCGAGGTGATGCTTTCATCATGGAGCAGATTCTGATCATCACTGTCCGGAAGCGGATACTGCCCAACAAGTACCTGCTTATAGGCATCAATCATTTCCTTCGGGGTTCCTTCCCCTAGCTTCACACCCTGATTCAGCAGGACCACCCTGTCACAATACTTGCTGATACTGCTTAAATCATGGCTGACAAAAACAATAGTTTTCCCAAGCTTCTTAAATTCTTCAAATTTATGATAGCATTTGGCCTGGAAGAACACATCTCCTACGGACAATGCCTCGTCTACAATCAGGATTTCCGGCTCTATATTAATGGCAACCGCAAACGCCAGACGAACGAACATACCGCTCGAATAGGTCTTCACCGGCTGATTTACATACTCTCCGATATCTGCAAATTCCAGAATATCCGGAAGCTTTTCATCAATTTCCTTTTTGGAAAACCCGATCATGGTTCCATTCAGATATACATTTTCAATACCATTGTATTCCATATTGAATCCGGCACCCAATTCAAGCAGTGCCGAAATCCGTCCATTGACCTCCACATTTCCCTTCGTCGCATTCAAAACACCTGTTATGATTTTAAGAATTGTGGATTTTCCGGAGCCGTTGGTTCCAATAATACCAACCGTCTCTCCCTGATAAATGGTCATGTCCACACCCTTTAAGGCATAATGCTCCCGATACTTCTTCTTTCCGGATAAGCCAAGAGCTTCCTTCAGACGGTCTGAAGGTTTATCATACAATTTATATACTTTTTCAACACCAGTTGCCTGAATGGCAATTTTTCTTTCTTCCATGATCTGAACGATCCTTTCTCACTGCTCTCTTCCTTTGACCGGCATTTCATCCATTCTGCAGTTTCCCTGTCTTCCTGTTGTTATCCATTCTGTATTTCCGTACACACTTTCCCGGTTTTGCTCCCATTACAGCACATCTGCAAAGTGCACCTTCAGACGCTTGAAGATCAGGGAACCCACGCAGAACAATGTCACTGTAAAAATCCAGAAATAGGTAGAGGAATAAAAATGCTCAAAGAACCAGCTTTCCTCATATATAGCGCTTCGATACCCGTTTACAATATAAGTCAGTGGATTCAGCTTAAACAATACCCGGAGCTTCGGATAATTTTCGAGCATACCGATATTCCAGAGGATCGGGGTAGCCCACATTCCTACCTGAAGTCCGATATTAATAATCTGCGCCAGATCACGGAAAAACACCACAATTGCACAGGTACAATAGCTCATGGCCAGCATCAGCACAAACAGGCAGAAGCTGTAATAAAAGATCTGCAGGGTATACAGATTGGGCATATATCCATACATCATTGCAATAATCAGTAATACTCCTACAAAGAATGCATGAATAAAGGTTGCCGCCACCAGCTTAATGATGGGCAGAATACTGATCTTAAAAACCACTTTTTTGACCAGATAACTGTATTCCAGCAGTGCATTTGTTCCATTCGTGATTCCTTCCGAAAAATAAAACCAGGGTACAAGTCCCGCTGTCAGAAACAGTACATACGGTACCTCTACCCCACTCGCCACCATCTGGCTTCTCGTATCAAACACCACATCAAATACAATAAAGTACATGACAACCGTCACGACCGGCTGCACCAGTGCCCACAAAAATCCAAGATAGGATCCAGCATAACGCTTTTTAAAATCATTCTTCGCAAGCTTCCAGATCAGCTCCCTGTTCTGGAAAAGCTCCTTCGGAATAATAAAAATACGGTCATAATAAATACCAAAAATAGTGCATGCCAGCAAAAGCAGCGCGCATGCACATATTTTCTTAAGATCCTCGGTCGGCTTATCTGCCAGAGGATTATTGTGAAGGATCACCATGGCTGCGGTTGCCGCACATACTATATAAAAAAGTGCGATTCCCACAGGCTTGGAGATCCGCCGTTTATTTTTCTTTGTTTCCTGTCTTACTTCCTGCATAGAATCATCCGTTCGCTTTCATTTACCTACCCGGTAATTATTGATTGCGGGACGCTGTATATTCTTTGATTCCGCCCCATTTAGTATCCTTATCTGACATAATCAGATCTTCTTTTGATGCAACCGGCCAGTCAATTCCGATATCCGGATCGTCAAATTTCAATCCTCCCTCGTCGTTTGGATGATAAAAGTCCGTACATTTATAGACAAATTCCGCGTAGTCGGATAATACCACAAAACCATGTGCAAAATTCTTCGGAATAAAGAACTGCTTCTTATTTTCAGCAGAAAGCGTCACCCCAAACCATTTTCCATAGGTCTGGGAACCCGGACGCAGATCCACAGCCACGTCAAAAACCTCTCCTACTACCACGCGGACCAGCTTGTCCTGGGGATAGTTTATCTGGAAATGAAGGCCACGCAGTACATTTTTTACCGATGCGGACTGATTATCCTGTACAAAGACCTGATCAATTCCGGCTTCTTTAAAATCATTATAATTATACGTCTCCATGAAATAGCCCCTGGCATCACCAAAAACGGTCGGTGTAATCACCTTTAAGCCTTCAATTTCACAGGTTTCTACGGTTATCTTACCCATTGCTTTGTCTCTCTTTCTTTCTCTGAATAGTTACTGTCATCGTTCTGAAGCATTACCCGCTTACAGGCCTTCGGCAACCTCTTTCATATACTTTCCATAGTTGGTTTTCATAAGAGGTTCTGCCAGCTTCAAAAGCTGTTCCTTCGAAATAAAGCCTCTCTTATATGCGATCTCTTCAATACAGGAAATATAAAGTCCCTGACGCTTCTGAAATGCTGCCACAAAATCTGCCGCATCCAGTAAAGAATCGTGATTTCCGGTATCCAGCCATGCAAATCCGCGCCCTAAGGTTTCTACACGCAGTGTTCCACGACGAAGATATTCGTTGTTAATGCTTGTAATTTCAATCTCACCTCTTGCAGAGGGCTTAACATTCTTTGCGATTTCCACAACATCATTATCATAAAAGTAAAGTCCGGGAACTGCATAATTGCTCTTCGGATTCTGCGGTTTTTCTTCAATGGAGAGTGCCTTACCGTTTTCGTCAAACTCTACCACTCCATACTCTCTCGGATCACGTACATAATATCCGAAAATGGTTGCACCGCTTTCTCTGGCAGCCACCTCACGAAGTACTCTTGAAAAGCTCTGTCCGTAGAAAATATTATCGCCAAGCACCAGAGCCACATTGTCCTTTCCAATAAAATCTGCACCTATAATAAATGCATCGGCAAGACCTCTTGGCTGTTCCTGAACGGCATAGGAAAACTTCATTCCCAGCTGGCTTCCGTCTCCTAACAGCTCTTCAAATACCGGAAGATCCCTGGGCGTTGAAATAATCAGGATCTCCTGAATCCCTGCCAGCATCAGCGTGGACAGGGGATAATAAATCATCGGCTTATCATAAACCGGCATAATCTGCTTACTGATTGCCTTCGTCAGTGGATACAGACGGGTTCCGGAACCGCCTGCCAGAATAATTCCCTTCATATGAATTTCCTCACTTTTCCTCATTTTCACATTTATGGCATTCCAAACAGATATCCACACATAAGCTGCAGCTATCCGTTACCTGTGCATTATTTTCCGGCGTACATATCCTCATAATACTTCTGATAGTCACCGCTTGTTACGTTCTTCATCCAGTCTTCATGCTCAAAGAACCACTTAATCGTAAGTCTGATTCCATCCTTGAACATGGTTTCCGGCTCCCAGCCGATCTCTGCCTTGATCTTATCCGGAGCAATTGCATAACGACGGTCATGTCCCTTACGATCCTCCACATAAGTAATCAGATCCTTGCTTACCAGCTTCTTGCGGGGATCGGAATCCGGCAGCATTTCCTGCAGGGTTTCGATGATAATATTGATAATTTCAATGTTCTGCTTCTCATTGTGTCCGCCTACATTGTAGGTTTCAAATAAACGTCCCTTTTCCTGAACCATATCAATGGCCTTCGCATGATCCTCAACATATAACCAGTCACGCACATTCTTACCATCTCCATAAACCGGAAGCTTTTTACCCTGTAATGCATTGTTAATAATCAACGGGATCAGCTTTTCCGGGAACTGGTAAGGTCCATAATTGTTGGAACAGTTCGTAATATTGGCAGGGAACTTATAGGTATCCATATAAGCTTTTACCAGCATATCTGAGCTTGCCTTACTTGCCGAATACGGGCTGTGCGGTGCATACGGTGTAGTCTCATAGAAATATCCGCCATCCTCTTCCAGGGATCCGTATACTTCATCGGTCGATACGTGGAGGAACTTCTTTCCTTCCTTGAAGCTGCCATCCGGAAGCTCCCATGCAGCCTTCGCGCAGTTCAGCATTACGGCTGTACCAAGTACATTCGTCTGGACAAACACTTCGGGATGTTTAATGCTGCGGTCTACATGACTCTCTGCCGCAAAATGTACCACACGATCAATGTCGTTTGCTGCAAAGATCCTGGAAATGGCTTCCTTGTCACAGATATTTGCTTTGACAAAGGTATAATTCTCCCGGTTCTCAATGTCCTTTAAATTTTCAAGGTTTCCTGCGTAAGTCAGCGCATCTACATTGATGATCCGGATTTCATTATCGTACTTCTTAAACATATAATGAATGTAATTTGAACCAATGAAGCCTGCTCCTCCTGTTACTAAATATGTTCTCATGGGGTTTGTCCTTTCTTTTCTTAACATTATATTTATCTATGCATGTACATAAGATGAAATTTCACAATCCTACGCCCATTCGTAAGTCACTGATTTTCTTCGAAAATCGTTCCTTACTCATGTTCGTGCGGTCCTCAAAGACATGTGCTGCTTTGTGCAAGCACAGCAGCGCATGGCCTTGAGTCCCTAGTATCCCAGGTAACTGATATTCATGTCCACATTTCCGCTGATGCCGGCAACCGATCCCTTGGAGGAATACTGCCACATATCATAACGGGTACGTGTATAGCTCGGGGATGCTGCATACTGTGCCAGCCAGATCTTATAGCTGCTAAGTCCCGGTGCATCCAGATAGGAATTCAGCCAGGTTTTATTAGCATAAATACCTGCTTTATATCCGGAGTTCTGAATGGTCTGGCAGAATGCACGGCATACCGCCGTTCTTGTGGCTGCATCAATCCGGTCTCCACGTCCGTTACTTGCTTCCACATCAAGGAATACCGGATAGGATATATTATACCCCTTTACCAGACTGATTACCATAGAAGCTTCTTCAACCGCTTCCACTTCATTCACTGCCTGCGTAAAGAAATAAACTCCAACCTTAAGCCCTGCCTTCTGTGCACCCTGAATATTGCTCCTAAACTTCGGATCTTCGATCAGGGCACCAGTCGTTGAACCACGGTATCCACAACGGATAATGACATAGGAAACGCCACTGTTCTTTACTGCGTTCCAGTCAATATTACCATTCCATTTGGATACGTCAATCCCCATATGTCCGGATCCACTGTTCAGACTTCCGTCGCTGTTAAAATTATATTTTGCTCCCTGAATGACCTGCTCTCCGGTGACCTTGTTTCCGTTCTTATCAAAGAAATAGGTGCGTCCGTCAATGGTCTGCCAGCCTGTGTAACGGTACTGTCCAGTTGTTTTACTGGTTTTTAAGTAAAATTCCTTCTTGGTATAATAATCCGCATATTTGGCTTCGCGGAAGCTTCCGTTATCATCCTTAACATAAATCACCTTGCCATCTGTTGACTTCAGGGTAGTGGTTGTGTCCTTCTTTGCCTGTTCTTCCTTGCTCATGGTGGGAGAAGGCGATACGCTTGGTGAAACCGAAGGAGATACACTCGGTGACACGGAAGGACTCGCAGACGGTGAGGTAGAAGGAGATACCGATGGCGATACGCTTGGCGTCGGTGTCTGCGTTGGAGTTGGTGTCACCTCCTGTGTCGGTGTCGCGGCTGCTGTCGGGGTCGGTGTTGCCTCCTGTGTCGGCGTCGGCTCTTCCGTTGGGGTCGGTGTTACTTCCTGTGGTGGTTCCGGCGTTGGTGTTTCTGCCGGAGCCTTCGACGGCTCTTCCGTTGTTCCTTCGGTTGCAACCGGCTGTGGATTTTCGTTTTCCTGTGTCCTGAGCTGTCCCCGCAGCACCACCGGATTCATGGAATCCAGCAGCATGGAACGCGTCAGCAATAAGGAAGTACTCTTCCCTGGATCTGCAATCTTCTTCTTATCAAGAACCTCGTAGGTGTCCTCACTTGTTTCTGTTCCTTCGATGATGGTCTTCGTGGATTCTACCCATTCTACCGTATCGGTATTGGTCGACTCTACAACCGTCTGATTCACCTTGGTGTCCTCTGCTGCCACATTAACCTGGGATTCGGATTTGATTTCGTTTGCAACATCGACTTTCTTATATTCAATGTCTTCTTTCACGGTGATTATCACCGGATCGGAAGACAACACATAATCTTCATACTGCAGCGGAGAAACCAGTGTGACAGTATATTTACCGGATTTCATACCGGTAAGATAGATCACGCCATCCTTGTCATCATCCTTTTTATTCAGTTCTCCACCCGAAGAATTCTTGATGTTCACTTCAAATTCCACACCTGAAAACAGCTTTCCGGTTGCTTCGTTCGAAAACTTGATCTTCATATCTCTCTGGATGGAGGTAATGTTCATGAAAATATGTACTTCTTCTCCGGCTGCTTTAGCATCTTCTTCCTGCTGCTTTTCTTCCATGAGCTGTTCCTGCTCCATAGCCGCCATCAATCTGGCTGCCTCTGCATCAGCAATTGCCACTAATCCACTTTCGCCAATGACCGGAATATCCTCAAGACCTTCACCTACCTGTGCAAAGGTTTCAATCTGCTCCTGCCTTCCTCTGGCATTAAAATAAAGTGTACCGGTTACCACAAGCAGGATCACCACAATAAACCCTGTGAACATGATCACATGATCCGTGGTTCCCAGATTCATAAACCACTGTGCGGCTCCCTTCATTCCGTGAGCGCGTCTGCGGTGGGAGGCTACATAGGAATGACGATCATTCTCGTATTCATCGTCCTCGTCATAATCTTCCTCATCGTCGTCTTCGTAATACTCTTCGTCGTCTTCGTAATACTCTTCGTCATCTTCGTAATACTCGTCGTCTTCATAATACTCTTCGTCATCTTCATACGATTCTTTCTCTTCCGGATCGTATTCATCTGTCCCATAGTATTCCCCGTCTTCGTCTACCTCTTCATCGCCGTAATATTCATCAGAATCCTCTTCCTCATCATATCCGGCTTCTTCTGCTTCTTCATAGTATTCTTCCGGATCTTCTTCGTATCCTTCAGATTCCTCCCCGTAGTACTCCCCGTCGTCTATCTCTTCATCGCCGTAATATTCATCAGAATCCTCGTAATCGTCGTTGTAATACGCATCCTCGCGGTAATCATCCCAGCCCCTACGTGTCGTACGCTGGCGTTCTTTCTTTGCTTTCTTTTTAAATAAACTCTTCATTCAAACCTGCCTTGTATTATTTTATTGATTTTCGCTAAATTTCGATAAATTCTTCTTTAAAAATCCAGATATTCGTCTTGACATCTGAAGCGCTATGGTATATTATACCATTAATTTACAGTATGTACAAATCCATTTAATTCCTTTTCTAATTCTTTTGTAATAATTTGTTACTGGAACGAGGTACGAGCGAGCAGTAACGAAAGATTCGTAAAGTTTGAGCCGCAAATGTAAAGTTTATGTCAAATTTACCTGTAAAATATGTGAATTTTTGCAGAAAATATTGACGGTAAAATACAAATTCAGATAAACTCTACTTAATCCCTTACCGCAACCCACTCATTTGAACAGAAAGGAGTCCTGCCATATGATGTATATTCATTACTGCAAGAACTGTAACCGCATTTATATGCTCAACGGCCATAAGTTAATCTGTCCCCGGTGTACGGAACCGCTTGCCGAGCTTCGTATTTCTTATCTGGATTATATCGATCTGAACCTGGAACAGCGTGCCTCATTTCTAAAATCCTGTGCTGACGAAAGCCAGTTGTGTAAATTAAAGACCAATTACCGCATGTACAAGTACAGCAAGTGGTATAAAGAGTTACAGGCAAATAACCCGGATCATCTTCCCGTCACTACACTGCTTGCCCAACAGGTCAACGGTGATAAATAAAAATCCCCACAAGAATAATGACCATTCCAAGCAGCTTACGCTTCGTTATTTTTTCTTTAAAGAAGAAATAGCTGAGGAACATTACCATTACATAGCCCAGTGATTCAATCACAGGGACATTGGTAAAATCCAGCCCGCTGTAGGAGGCAATGGTCATAAACATGGAAAGAAACATGAGACCATAACCGCAAATGACATAGAGATTCAAATATTCACGGAGCGGAGAAGCATAGGTCTTCTCCGCACTTTTTTTCAATAAAACCTGTGCAAAAGAAGCTATCATTACAGAAACAATCAAGATAATCAGATAACTATTCATTCTGCGCTCTCCTTTCCTGCTGTTCCCTGATGTTCTGCTGTTTGAAGCTGTTCTTCGGTTTCCTGATGCTCTACGACCTGGTGATCCTCCATTTTCGGACGTTCTCCCGTGTTCAGCACGTAAATCCCGGCCATGACAAGTAAAATTCCAATCACCTTTCCGGGTGTAATCTCTTCATGAAAAATAAAAATTCCCCACACCAATGCCCATAAAAGGGTAATGGCCTTATTCGCATAGGCAACAGACAACTCAAACCGCTTAATCACCTGCTGCCATAGCAATGCATATACACCAAGCAGCAGTACCACAAGCCCCGCCGACAAAATCAGCTTCCAGTTAAGGAGCTGCCGAACCAGTTCTTCTGTCGTTCCGGCATCCTTCGGTAAAAAAGAAGAAGCCAGCTTCTGCGTGAGACTGGTGAAGCTGTATATCAGAAATACAACTTGAAGCATCAGGAAATCTTTCCACTGAATTTTCTTTTTCATGGTCTGTTTTCATCCTTTTTCATTACTTATATTTTTTGATGTCTGGGGCAAAAACCCCCGACTTTGATACCTGTTTTGTATCGCTTACTTTGCATCATCACTCCAGGCCTGCCGATCCTGCATGCCCTGTAATGTAAATTTCGAATTACGGATTCCACACCGCAATTTTTTCATGCAATGTGTCAAAATCATAGTGATCAACGATCCGGCGCATCTCTTCGAGATATTCATCAATTGTTTTTTCTTCCGGCTGCACATCTGCTTTCTGCAGGTTCTCTTCTGTATTCTGCGATGCAGTCTGTCCGGCCGTTTCTTTACTCACACGGTAGCTGCCAGACGCAAAGCATTCCGTCATAAAACGGTTGAACCTCGGATGATAATGGCTGTAATCCGCATAATGGTTCAGATCACAGATAATATCCTCACATGCCGGGAAAAAGTACACCGTCACATTATCATAAGCATTCAGTCTTTCGGTAATATAACGGTACTCCTCGAGAGTTGCTTCCAGATGATTCTCTTCCAATACATCATTCCAGTACAAAATACTGTACGGTGGGAAAAAGATCACAAACTCCGTATCCGGATTTGCCTCAATATAAGGGCAGATATTGGCAGAAAGATTGGCTTCCACCGGTGACACATACTCGTCCTTTGGAGTTTCCGTTTCCACCTTCTTGGGCTGCTCATAATTTTGCAGCACCCAGTCCTCATTGTAGTACTCTTCCGTCCACCAGCTTGCATAAATATGAGACCAGTTCGTCGGTTCAGGGTCTACCAGGGGACGAAGCACATACTGCAGAAGCACATCTTTATTCAGAACATATTGTATATCGTTCAGCAGATTATTATCATAAAGGTATTCCGGAATCGGATACTTGGTCTGTTCCACATCCCCGGTATAGGTAATGACATCCACGCCTAAAAATACCCTCTTAACCTCCCGTCTCTCTCCGTTCCACCTACTGTCAAAAATCAGCTTCATAATGTTGGACTGATCCTTCGGAAATGCCCCGCTGTAACTGAGCTTCGCTGTTTTCAGTCCCATCAGTTCCTCAAACCAGTCGGTTTCAAAGTTGACCGTCATGGAGGAGCCCAAAATCACACTGTCATATTCCAGGTGCTCTGCCATTCCCGGATTCTGCGTCAGCTGATTATCCACTACATAATTGAAATTTTTTAACGGCTTATGATAATGGAAAAAGGGATCCACATAAACAACAAGTGCGATCATCAGCACAAATGCCGTAAGTACGAACGCAACAAATAATAGCAATAATTTCTTATACCTTTTCGTATGACCGCCTCCTTATATATATTGCTTCGTCTATTCAAAACCAAATTTGTAAAATCGCTGCTCTCGCAGCTTTCCTTTTACTCATTTGGTTACCTCGCCATATAAATCCTGCCAAATATGAACCGGAATGTAAACATTCCATTCATATTTTGTCAGAGTTTGCATGGCTCTGAACAGACTAAAAGTTAAAATACAAAAACGTGCTGACTCCCGAGAAGGAAATCACACTCCACACAAACAACACTGCCGCAAGCAGAACCACTGCGGCGTTCAATCTGCACTTCTTTGCAATCTGCACGGCATTGGGGGAAACCCAGATGAACAGCAGGCATACTATGAGAAACAGCACCATCACATAAAAATAGCTGTCCGGCAGCCGATCCAGATGAAGTACTTTAATCACATACCAGAATTCATCCAGATTAAAGGCCTCTGCAATCGAACGGCTCACCTTTCCGGTTCCGCCCGTCAGGAGCCTGCGAAGGAACTGAACCCCTTCCTTAACCGAGGATGCCCGGAAGAATACCCATGCAATATTGACATAGAGGAAGGTCAGAAGCACGCGTACTCCATGAGACAGTCTCCGAAGTAATCCATGGTTATTGGTATTGGTACAGCCTTCTCTGACGGTTCTACCACCAGCCACCTGTGCCTCTTTTCTCCTGCTGTAGCCTGAAACAGCACGGGTAATGACGTAAAGTGCGCCATGCATCATGCCCCAGACAACGAACTGCCAGCCGGCGCCATGCCAGATCCCGCTTACTAAAAAGACAATCAGAAAATTCACATACATCCTGAAAGCACCCTTCCTGTTTCCACCAAGCGGAATATACACATATTTTGTCAGGAAATCCGTCAATGTCTTATGCCAGCGCTTCCAAAAATCCATAATATTCACTGCTTTATACGGCGAATCAAAGTTCAACGGCAGGTCATAGCCGAAGAATGCTGCAACGCCCATGGCAATATCACAGTAACCGCTGAAATCGAAGTATAACTGTAAGGTATAGGACAGCATCACCACCCATGCGTCCACCGCATGGAGCGCGGTCACATTTTCAAATCCTGCTGCAACAGCCTGTCCCAGGGTATCTGCCAGAATCACCTTTTTAAATAATCCAAGGGAAATCAGAATCACATTGCGTAGAAGCTTCTCCCACCATTCGTCCTTTGTTTGTGTAGAGCATAACGCTAAATTTTCAAAAACTGCCCGTGTCCGTTTTTTCTTTTCTTCTGTCAATTTTTCATTACTTCGCTGCTCAGTGGGCTTTTCATCGCTCCTCTGTACCTGAAAATCCTCCGGCAGCATAATCGGTCCCTGCATCAGCTTTGGGAAAAAGCTTACATATAACCCATACTCACTCATTCCCATCGGCACAATATTCCCCCGATAGGTTTCCATCAGAAATGCAATCTGCGTAAACGTAAAGAAGCTGATTCCCGGTGCATCCAGCTCCATTCCCTGAAGCACAGGAAGCAGCCGTGCATATTTAAAGAAGCCCAGTACTGCCACATTCAGTACAATTCCGGCTCCCAACATGCATTTTCTCCTTCTGTTGAAATCATCCGGCACCGAACCGTTTTTTTCTACAGTCTTTGCTACGGTCTTTTCTGCGTTTTTTTCTACTGCCTTTCCCCTTGCTGTCTTCGGCTTCTTTGCCAGATCCCTGTACAGAAAGCAGCCCCATACGTAATTCACGATGAGGCTTCCAAGCAGAACCGGAAGACACTTTGGATAATTCCACCCATAGAAAATGAGAGAAGCCACAATCAGACAGCCATCTGCCCACTGCTTTCCCATGTATCTTCTGCTCACCCAAAACAGAATGAGTACAATCGGTAAATATGCAAATAAAAAGGAAAATGAATTAAACACCATATGTATTTTTCCACTCCGTAACAATCTCTGTCACTTCCGGATCTTCATAGATTACATAGCCATCCATCTTAGCCTTGCAAATCAGTCCGCAGGATTCCGGTGTCCGGTCCATCTGCTGATCCTCCCGGAAAACCAGATACTGACAGTATCCCTTACGTGTTTCTGTCAAAAGCTCTTCCATCGGAAGCACTTCGTTATTCTTAATAATATCATGCACCGGCTGATAATAGCCCCACCGTTCCACCAGCATATCCCTTCCATAGGGCATACGGATTGTGGCATCATATTGACGCACAAAATGAATCATTTCATCCGGAAACAACGCAGTGACCATATCGTCTGCATCTTTATTACCAATATAATCGCATACATGAACTACAGAATCCGGAATGTGATACAGATTCTCTGCTTTTGAGATATAGGTTCCATGATAAACGTATGTGCCAAGCAGAATGATACATGCCCCGATCACCACTGTTCCAAGCGTCCGGAAACGTGCAAACAGGGAACACCCTCCATAAACCGCTGCCATTCCCATCGGGATCGTCCAGATCACGCGGTAATAGGTCTCCCCATCCAGGCCTGCTGCCACGAAAAGTTTCCGGCTCAGGGGAAACAGGAATACCAGCAGGATCAGAATCGGTGCATAAACAAATAAAGCCCGGATGGTCTTATCCTTTTCACGAAACAGCAGATAAATCCACGCAAGCAGGGAAAGCACAAACAATCCCCGAAGTCCTGTATACAATTTGAAAATCACAAGGCTTTCCATAAAAATTCCAAACATGTGCGCAAACCCTTTCCATTTCTATACATCTAACCAGCTGATATGAATCCAATCAAGCCCGGATCATATGTTTACATCCAGTCATTCCTGTCATAACTCGCAACTATTCAGATCCATGCAAAATTGCTTTCTATAAATGTTCCTCTCCATACAAAACAACAATTTTATATAGTAAAGTGACCACATGCATATAACTTAATCTGTGATCAGCAACTTTATAAATGGAGTTCCAAAGCATTACCCTCTTACAACATCATATACAACAAAACATAAGCACCACCCAGTGCGCAGCTTAATCCTGCATAAAGCAGATTCCGGAACCTGCGGCTGCGGATAGCCAGCAGCACACCAAGTCCCACCGTTAATGCGCAGCTTAGCAATACCGCAAGAGAGCTGCTCGCCCCTGCCGCCAGATTAAGCAATGTAAGCATCATCCATAAACCGGCATTATTCCATCCCTGAAGCTTCTTTTGCTTTTTTGTTTCAGAAGGAGTTTTCGCCGCCAGACCAATCCTTTGCCGGTTTTCACGCTCCTCCTCCCGGAAAAGACACAGAAAAATCCAGAACACTGCCGGAATAATAAAGTTTCCCGCAAAGGATTTTCCCTGCCAGGTACGCGTCAGGAAAAAGGTCTCTGTTGTATAAATCGACACATTCCCGAACATCTGCCAGAGTGCCATCAATGCCATAAACATCGGAAGCAGACGCTTTTTATTGCAGAACAGTTCACGCCCGATCTCATAATAAATCAGATACGTCAACGGAATCAGAAGCAGGGGCGCCACACTATGCGCCATAATGGTTGCATGAATGCCGCACATGGTTCCGACATATGCCTCCCAGATGGGAAACAGTGCCAGTGCATGCCGGGCATCCAACGGCATACTTACTCCGCGGTTCGGATCGATCCGGTACAGCGTATCGGTCTGCTGTGCGGTCAGCGCCTGTACCACATAATAAGCGTCATCTCCGTCAAATGAAGCCCTCGTAAACGCCATGTAAAGCTGGAATCCGACAAGAAGCAGGAACAGTACAAGAAAGATCCTTCCTTCCCAGCTATCATAGGGAGCTCTTCGAAGCCATAAGAAATGATCTGTTTCCTTTAAGGCACCGGACAGGTTCGTTTTCCGTGTCTTCTTCCCCCGGTATATCCAGAACCCATAACCGGCTCCTGCCCCTAAGATCTGCAGAGCTGCATATAAAATCACCATTCTGGAATAGCCATGATAAACGGATAGCAGCATTATCGGAATTCCAACCATCTCCAAAAGCGCAAACAATAATAAATATCCAATTAACAAAGTCACACCTGCTGTCTGCAGCTTCTTTGGCAGATACTCCCGTCTGGGAGCCTTCCGGAATAAAAGCCCCAATCCCACAGGAATCACCAGAAGCCAGAATAGCAGACCTGAGATTTTCAGTATGATCATTCTTCCTTCTCTCCATATAACTCATCCCATTCCTCACGGGGAACCGCCGTTACCGAGTCCACATGATAATAGAACTCATAAAACCGGTTGATCCAGAAATCCGGATCATCTGTCATATCCGAATCATGCGCCGGGCTGTAAGGATTCTGAAATTCTTCACGGAACCGGGGAATCACTACGCTGCCGTTTCCCCCATTGTCCTCACTGGCATTGACAATCAGTTCAATACGCTCGTTATTTTCGCGATTGATACGCCACAGGTTAATCATATTATCAAAATAGGTAAACATGAGCCACAGGCACAGTACCGCTGCCAGTCCGTAACGCAGTAAGGCTACCGTGAATTCCTTCTGATCACAGTCCCGGATTGCCTGGATGCAGGCAATGAAAAGGAACACTCCCACTCCATAATAAGCCCTTGGTGTCGGAGGCGGGATCACAATTAAGGCATAGCTGGATGCCAGTGCTACCAGCCCAAAGATGACCGACTCATTTGACACAACCGCTTTCCAGCTCTTCCACTTCTTTTGTAACACCAGAATCACTATCGCAATCAATAAAAGAATCAAGACTTCACCAAACAATTCCTCAATGGATACCGTAATCTTATAAAATCGGGAAAGCAGCTTCGCCAGCCCTGTAAAAGTCTCATCCGTATCATCCACACGGCTCCGGATTCCCGGGCACAGCACCATTGCCAAAAGCCCGCAGGCAACTCCGGCTCCCGAAGTAATCATATACGCCTGCATTCCTGTTTTTAATCGTGTCAGCCAGGATTCCCGGCTGTCGCCTTCCATAGTATCTGCGTTCCGATTCATCAGATAAATCCAGGTAAAGAAAATCCATGCCAGGAAAATGCCCCCCGAGGTATTCTCATTACACCATCCGGCTGCAAGTCCGAACACAAAGCCGATAATTGCCGTCAGCACCGGGTGCTTCATGGTATTCCCGGTTCGTTCGAGTTGATGGCGATACCATACAAGGAATCCGATCATAATGACACTTCCCCATAAATAATTACAGGAACCGCACAGCCAGAGCATGGTTTCTCCAAACCGCACCGAATATCTCCATACAAAAGTAAGGCTTAAAAGCAGGACAAAGATATCGTGCTTCTTCTTTCGCTTTACGGAAGCATAAATCAGCAGAACAAGAGCCACAAACATCACACTGTTTGCAATATTAAATACCCATTTATCCATCGACAGGAACACACGCAGATTAAACTGTCCGATCACTCTGCAGTTATGATACATGTATTCTGCATACTGCTGCTTTATAAGGTCCCACAGGGATCTCGCCTCCTGTACCTCTAGTGCATACGCATAATCATCCGTATAATAAGGAGTCAGAAAATTATAAATGAATATCATCAAAAAGGAGAGTAGAACGGTACCTGCAAAAATCCCTTTCCGATGTTTTTCCCAAAAAGAAGTCATTGTCTTTTCCTCCGCAATATATCAGTCTATTTTAGCACGACTCAGGCCTTTATTGCAACGCTATTAACTTGACGCCCCATAAAATCAATGTTAGGATATAACTTGTATCAGAACAAATTTCAAAAAGATCCAAAGAGGAGATTTGACATGTCAGTAAAATATCATAATTTTGGTGGAGTCATTGGTTGGAATCTTCAGAAATATTTCCCCAACCTTTCTTCCGACAGCTATCTGAAGCTTCAGCGTTCCACCAGAAATAAATTACAGCAGGAATATATCGATTATTTCCTGTCTACAGACGAGCCGCCGATGCCGCTCGTGGTTAACCTGGAAACCATCAATCGCTGCAACAGCACCTGTTCCTTCTGTACTGCAAACAAAAATGCGGAAAAGCGCCCATACAGGCGTATGGAGGATTCTTTATTTTACAGTATTATTGACCAGCTTGCTGACTGGGGATACACCGGCCACCTGACACTTTATGGTAATAATGAGCCTTTTCTGGACACCAGAATTGTAGAATTCCATAAATATTGCCGGGAAAAGCTTCCTCACAGCTTTATTTTCCTTTCCAGTAACGGCCTGCTTCTTACCGTAGACAAGGTAAAGGAGATCATCCCCTATGTAAATCAGCTTATTATCAACAACTACTGCAGAGATATGAAGCTGCATGACAATGTGAAAGAAATTTATGAATATGCAAAGTCCCATCCGGAGGAATTCAAGGATGTCGAGCTGCTGATTCAGATGCGATATATGGATGCCGTATTGAGTAACCGCGCCGGAAGTGCACCGAATAAAACGAACGACGTTAAAATTATCAGGGAAACCTGCCTGATGCCTTACACCGATATGTTTATTTTCCCGGACGGCCGCATGGGAATCTGCTGTTGTGATAACTTCGAAGCAACCACATTGGCAGACCTGACAAAGACACCGTTAAAGGAAGCCTGGAATTCTCCGGAATACCGGAAGCTGCGCAAGGATATCCGGACAAGCCGTGCAGACTATGCTTTCTGTAAATACTGTGACTTCATCGATGCCGGACTACGTATGGATACCGTAGATGATACATTACATCACCGAGAAGCCAATCATGGAGCAAGACAGTCCCTGTTCCGTAAATAAGAACAGACATTGAAATTAAAGATCCGTTGTAACTGTTCAGTACCTTCACAGTTACGATGCAAAATCCATTCCAAATCGGCTTCGCCGATGGGATTTTGCATTACTGAATCATTATCTTACGGTCTCAGCAGTAAATGCTTCGACCTGTACTGAATAGTTACGAACCGTTTTCTTAAAACAACAGACATTAAAATCCCCGATAATCTTTTGATTTATCGGGGATTTCTTTATCTCTTAAACTAATGATATCATGTTCATTTTCTTATTTTCATATTCCTGCCATAATATATTTACCATAATCATACATCAGGGTGCGGGAAATGACACAATGACACTCTGTTTTCTTATCGGACGGAGCAGTCCTCTTGTTATTGAAGGATGCGAACTGCATAAATTTGTGCGCGATCCAGCCCATTGGTTGCCAGGATTTCAACACGCAAAGCCACCACGTTTTGCAAGGTCAGCTTATGCTCGCAAAATCGCTGGTAGTTCCCAAGGATATTTGCAGCCTCACGCCATTCGCAATCCTCGGATAATTTGTACAAAATCCGATAGTCCTTTACAACTGATGGAATCACATTAGCCGAATACCCTCCCCACTGACAATTGGTATCCCCCTGAAAAACCGCGAGGAAGTTGTCAAGGGAGGAATCGAAAATCAACTGAATCGAATGGACATCGACAGCTTTGTCCCACTCAAACTCCAGATATTCCGGTTGTTTAAAATCGGTTGCCTGGGAAATCCACAAATTAGGAAGGAAGGTCGGTCGTGCCGTTTCGCCTCTGACATTTTCAGGAAGATATACCGGTTGTTCCGGATAAATTTTCAGGCAATAGGAAGGTTCTTCCCAAGTGTCAACCATATAATCCCAATCACGGTTTTTTGTAATCTGAATACACCCCGGATTCTCAACGTTCTCCTTGGAATGGCGATACATCGCTTTCAGTCCCACCGGCGCATTGTTGCCATAGCAAAGGGAAATCTCGGGGTTTTCACTGATCACCAGAAAATGCCACCCCTTTTGAAGCACCTTCAGGTTACAAGGGATGTTTACAGAGACGCCCTGTCCTTTTTCGATGTCAACCGTTCCTTCTTTGAGCACTTCATAAGGGATGGTAGACAGCTTGGGGCGGCCGCTCATCACAGCATAGTGAAGGCGTGTATTTGCCCCCGCGTCAACAAGGATTTCTAAGCTCTCAAGCTGTTTTGTTACCACAGGAAACAGATAGCAGCAATCCATCGTAACCGGCCACTTTCCGTCGATACGCCCGACGCCGGGCCCGGATAGTGTCGATGAGGCGGAGATTCTCGCTGACTGCGCCAAATCGTTTGGATTCCGATAGGGATTTGAAAAGATAGTATGATCTACCCGGTGCAAAAGGGCATGAACCTTGTCAATGTGCTCCGGATCGGCAGCCTGCCGGACCGTCAGTTCTTCCCGGCAGCATACGGTTGCTGCAGCCGCGACTGCTTCACCGAACTGAAGGCAGGTCCACATGTTGCGTATTCCGCATAAACCCAGATGAGAAACGCTGATATTACGTCCGGCAAGAAAGAGATTCTCCACGTTCTTTGCATAAAGGCAGCGCAAGGGCACCTCAAAGGGCCCCAGATGATAGGTGTGGGTATTAGCAAAATCCTTGTGAAAAATTCCATCCCTGGCATGGTCATCGTAGCCAAAACCACCGTAGGCAATGCTATCGTAAAATTTTCGCTGTTCGTCGATATCCGTCTGGGTATAAATATAGTCGCCGATGAAGCGGCGGTTTTCACGTCTTCCTGGCATTGTGGAAACCCAGTCCAGGTCATACGTTCTAAGTTCCTCTCGTAAAGAGGACCGGTTTTTGATGTAGTCCCAAACCGCATAAGCGATATGGGTGAGTTCGGTGCGAATTTGGCGCATGTCCGTAACCGTGTCAAGGGCGCCTCCCCATTCCATCCACCAAAAGCCCGTTAGGCTGTTCATAAATGTAAGTTCCAGGCCGCGATGCTCCAGATCCTCTTTTTCAAACCGATACTTGACCCAGTCCGGAGAATGGAAAACCACCTCCCGTCCGATATCCTTCGCCCGCAAACGTGTCGTGCAGCCGTTCTCCCACTTTCCCCCTTCACCGGCGTACTCCTCACCAAAATCACTGCTATTCTCATGCCCCTGCATGTAAGGGACACCGGCCAGGAACGCAACCGTTCCATTACCGGTGCAATCAGCAAAAAACGACGCCCGAAAATGGATGCGTTGTTCGCTTTCGGCACTGTACCCGGATACCTCCGCGATTTTCTTCCCATCCTCAGTCATTTTGACCGTATCAATAGCAAGGTGGAGAAAAAGCTCCAGGTTCTTTTCACGGTATACAGCGGTCTGCATTGTGAGGTCCCACAGCTCCACACCGTTTTGTGGATTGATGTACAGGTTATTAAGAATCAGTTCCTCGGCTAAGCCGGTCTCCCGTCGATAGATAAAATTCTTATCCACATAATGAGCACCGATCGGGGTGGTCTGCATTTCCTTGCTCATGTTACCGCCGAGGCACCCCCGATCATTTACAAGTGCCGTTTTAAGACCATATCTGGCTGCCAAAACAGCGGCAGCCAGACCTGCAGGTCCCGCCCCCAATACAACAAAATCAAATTTGTATTCAAGTTGGGCAAGACCCTTCCCCTGTTTCCAGGTGCTAATGATTTTTTCCCGCATCCGATCTTCCTCCTGCTATAGCAGACCTGCCACTCTCGTGACAGGCCTGCTCAATTATACATTATTATGTTATTTAATATATCCCATAGATTGAAGAGTTTCTCCAGCCGCATCGAGATAGGATTGATAGCTATATACTTCTTTTAGTGTCTTCACAAATTCATCATATTCCTCAATTGGCCGACGCCCATAGATAAACTTAATCAGTTCCTCCTCTGCGAAGGTTGCCGCGTCAGAGGCCACAAACCCTTCCGGGAAATCTACAAACCCGTTAAGGCATTTGATTCGAGGCTGTGCCGCCGCAAATTCGATAACATCACGGCTCATTGGATTACGAATGATAAGGTATTTACTTTCGTCGCCACGGCCGGTAAACTGGTAATTGTACAGATAGGCCTGCAGATCTGATTTCTTCCAAAGATCATTGTTGATGAGCTCCACTTCACCGTCAGCGTTTACCTGATGATACGTTCCTTCGGGACCGTAGGCCACCAGACGATTGCCCTCCTCGGTAGAAAGATAATTTAAGACCTTAAACAGCGCTTCCTTTTTCTCCGGTGACTGACTTAATGTAGCCGGAATCGCGAACATGTGGACAGGTGTGCCAATTTGCCATTCACCGTCCAGTTCTTTACCATTTCCTCCTCCAATTGTTCCCATCGGTTTCCAGGATGCATCCGGGTTGACCGCCTTGGCCTGCTCGATATGGATGTCCTTGGCAAACAGGCTCCACTCGATACGCGTCATGCCCACCTTACCCTGGAATGCTTTATCCTGTACCGGCTGGGAGCCGGTGTTACCGAAGAGCTCCGGATCGATTACGCCGGCATCAACAAATTTCTTTGCTTCCAGGATAGCATCCTTGATGTCCGGATCCGTGACAGTCGAAACCAGATTTCCATCCTTAACGTAAATGCTGGGCAAAGCTCCCGAGTTAGTCGGAAGAGCAACGCCATATGCTCCGAAGATGGCTGAGAAAGCGCGAAGTCCATTATTGCCGGTAAGGGCGAAAGTATCATTCTTCCCGTTTCCGTCCGGATCATCGTTCGTGAAAGCTACGGCCACATCGTAGAGCTCGTCTAAATTGGTGGGAATACTAAGACCCAGATGATTCAGCCAGTCCTCCCGAATAAACGACATACAGTATTCAAAGGAGATCGGAACAGGAATTCCATACGTTTTACCGTCAACGACGCCCATATCCAGCGAATCACCCAGCCAGTCCTTCACCGTACTCAGTTCATTCTGGTATACATCGGTCAAATCCATAACCAGGCCTTTTTTTGAATAGTTTCGTAAAAGCTCCTGATTCACCCAGAACATATCCGGGTAATCGCCGGTAGCAATACGGGTATTGACAGTGTTGATATAATCGCTGATATCATCATAGCCAACCAGCTCAATGTTGACATTAAGCCGCTTAAGTATTTCTGCTTTGATGATATCATCGTCCTGAGCGGGTAATCCGCCGCCCCATCGGATGATCTCCAGCGTCACGGGTTTTTTGTCCGAACCGCCGGCATCAGCGCTTTGGCCATCCCCCTTGCTTCCACCGCCCCCGCAGCCGGTTAAGCACCCCATTACGAGGGTCAGCGTAAGAATCATAGTAATCAAGCTTTTTCGTTTCTTTTGATACATATACAGTTCCTCCTCTTTTTTTATGTGTGTCAGGCAGTTATTAAATGCCTGCGACATCCTTTTCATCCCTTGACGGCTCCGGTGGTGATGCCGCTTACATAGAAGCGTTGCAGGAAGGGATACAACGCGACAATAGGCAGACTTGCTGTAACGACCGAGGCCATTTGCAGGGTCATGGTCGGTACAACCTGGTCCGCATCGACCACTTGTTGGTTGGCAGTCAGGATATTTCGTACAACTACCTGAAGCGGCCACTTATCCGGCTTGGTAATGTACAAAATTGCCTGCTGAAATTCATTCCAATGCTGGACTCCGTAGTAAATCGCAATTGTAACCAGAATCGGCTTACACAGCGGCAGCACGATTTGCAGGAAGCTGCGGAATTCGCCCGCTCCGTCAATTCTGGCGGAATCCAGTAATTCCGACGGTATATTTTCCATAAAATTCTTTAGTATGATTAAATACTGTGTCCAAATCACTTGCGGGATAATCATCGACCAAAGGGTATTGACTAACCCTGCCTTTTGTACCACCAAATAGGTGGGAATCATACCGCCGTTGAACATCAGCGTAAGAACAACCATGTTAATGAAGAACTTCCTCCCCGGCAATTTTTTTCGGCTAAGCGGGAAAGCCATCAGCGCCGTAAAGAAAACATTGAGTACCGTGCCGACGACTGTAATAAAAGTGCTGACCTGGAACGATCCCGATAAGGTCGACTTTTGAAACAGCGTTTCATATGCATCAAAGGAAATGACACGCGGAATGACTAAAAATCCTCCGTTACGCATAACCTCGGTATAAGGTGTCAGCGATGCGGAAATCACAAATAGCATCGGAAAAAGGATGGAAAATGCAACAAGAAAGAGAATTACATAAATCATACCGTCAAAAATACGGTCTCTCCTTCCGCGCACGCCAACATTCCTGCTCAGTACTTCTATTTCAGATGAATTTTTGCGCGGCCTTTGCATTACTTTTGTTTTCATCACCAGATTCCCTCCCCTGTCACCTTTTTGGAGGTATAGTTAGATAGGAGAACCAGTGTACAGGAGATGACACCTTTAAACAGTCCTACCGCTGATGCCAGGCTGAAGTTGAGCTGTTGAAGGCCGGTACGGTACACCCAGGTATCAATGATTTCACCAACGGAACGAACCTCCACATTACTCATGACATACACTTGCTCGAAGCTGGAATCCAGCACCGTACCGACGCGAATCGTCAGCATCATGGTAATCACCGACATAATGCCAGGAAGCGTAATATGCCAGATACACTGCATGCGGGAGGCACCATCCGTTCTTGCCGCCTCATACAATGCAGGATCAATGTTGTTAATCGCTGCTATGTAGATAATCGTGCTGAAACCGGTCGTCCTCCAGATCGATGAAATCACAAGCAGGGAGCGAAACCATTTCGTGGACGTCAGGAACGGGACAGAACTGCCGGTGAGCTCGACAAGCCAGCGATTGATCAGTCCATTGTTTTGGGAAAGCAGGGCCATCATAATCCCGTATATAATTACCCAGGAAAGAAAATACGGAAAAAAGCTGACCGACTGAACAAAGCGGCGATATCGCTGCCCCCGGCATTCAGTCAGCAAAATAGCAAGTATGATGGGTGGAAAGATACTGAAAATCAGCATATAAAAGCTGATGCTGAAAGTATTTTTCATAAGAGTTCCAAAATAGGGTGAATCCATAAACAGCTTAAAATGTTTGAACGCGGGAGTTGCCCAGGGGCTGCCGATAATGCCGCCCGTAAAGTCATAATCCTTGAACGCCAAAGTAACACCGTACATTGGCATAAAGCGGAAAATTACATAATAAATGACACCTGGCAGCAACATAAGATAGAGTACACGATATCTTCGCAGCCGTCCAACCCATCGGCTAAAACAGGCTTTTGCCGTTATTTCTTTTGCCGTTATTTCCATTGCAGTACACCTCCAGAATTTTTTGTATCTTCATTATAGTCGGTTTTGTTTACAAAATATATACAGTATTCTTGTCAAAATGTCAGATATGTTCTCCAATATCACCGGATTCTTCGTAATCTGTTGCATTCCTTTATAGCAGCAGGTATAATAGGAACAGAACCTGATGAATTGGAGGTATTCTCATGTTTTCACAAGCTGGGACAAAACCGCTGCACGTTGTGGTTGTGGATGATGAACGCCCAATTCTGGATGAACTGCGCCTGTTTGGATGGCAGGAATGCGGTGCGGAGCTGTCCGGCGTGTTTACGAATGGCGCTGAAGCTTTGGATTTTTGCATAGACAACGAGGTAAATGTAATTATCTCAGATGTGGTAATGCCTACTATGAACGGTCTTGAGCTTTTGGAGCGCATCAAAAATATAGCCCCGCACATCCAGTTTATCGTATTGACCTGCCACGAGAGCTTCAGATATGCCCAGGAAGCACTGCGTTCCGGAGCCCTTGATTATATCGTGAAGGCCAATATGAATGATGAGGACCTCGTGTCCGCGATTGGCAAGGCGAGAGCCGCGATCGAAGAAACCTCTCACATTCAGAATAGCATCGAAGAAAAACATCAAAAGGAAATCACTGCTTTATTCCGGCAGCTGATTGGCCCCGACGCCGACTGCACGGCAATTCAAAAAGCCATACAGCGGCTTTTCCCTCTTAAATTTCCCTTATATCTGCCTTTATTTTATGTTCGTTTCACCGATGAATTTGTTCCAACCACACAGCAGGAAATTGTATCTCTTCTCTACGAAAGCAATCTCCCTAAGCGGTTTGACAGCGAACTCATTCCTTTATCCAGGAAGCAGCTTCTTGGAATATCCAACTGCTGGACAAGGGAACGTATTGAAGCATATATTCTGGAGATGCAGCGGGTGTTGGCCGATAGCATCCCATATCCGGAAATCGGTATCCATGTCTATGGGTCGATTGGCCAGCCTTTACAGGATATTCATCAGATCCGGCATTATTTGCTCGCATCGAGAAAATGGGACGACCTGTTCTTTTTTGACCAGCGGAAGATCCTGTTTGAACCGCCCGAATCCGCCCCTGTCTCCTTATCGGAAGAGGAGCGGCAGGCAATTTTAGAGCAATGCAAAGAGCACTTGGGAGACCCCCGGTCTTTGTTCGCCTTTTTACAGGAACAGCTGGATAATATCAACAAAAATGTCTTTTGGGATCCCTCCGACCTCAAGCGTTTTCTGGTATGGTGGTTCACGGCACTGCTCGGCCGAAGGATTACGCTGGATCGAATGGCTAAAATCAGCGAAAAGATTAACCACTCACAAACGATTGATGAGGCCATCGACAGCCTGTGGTATTTTTGGCTTCAGTACACAGCCGAACAATCCCTGCAGCATCCGGAAATCCGCAGGGCACTGGAGCTCATCAATAAGCATCTGGATCAGCCAATTACACTGCAGTTCATTGCCAAACAGGTGGGCTTAAGCTCCCACTACCTGAGCCGCCTTTTCCACGCGGAAACCGGAAAGCCTTTTAATCAATACGTTATAGAGGCCAAAATGCAGCGGGCCGCGAAGCTCCTGCGTGAATCCACAATGAAGGTCTATGAAGTGTCAGACAGTATCGGAATTCCCAATTACCGATATTTCGCGGCGCTGTTCAAAAAGCATTGGGGTATGACACCGATAGATTATAGAAAGAATGTGATGAAATGAGAGTACGGAGAAAGCATTTGTTCCACTGGGGACTCACCCAGCGTCTGTTCGTAATGACATCCACTATCTCCATTGCAGTGTTGGCCATCATGGCTTTATACGGCTATAATTCCGCTCATAAGGCCCTCGAACGACAAATCGCCAGCAACATCTCCAGCTTGAACGACCGTACCCTCAGCTATGTTGACAGCTATGTAGAGAGTGCCCAAAGCCTTGGGCGTATGATTGCCGCGGATCGTGGAACCGGCATCAGACAGTCTGAGCGTATCGGTATCTTAATTAACACCTTCAGTCAAACCCTCTATCCCGTCGCCCGCACTATTTATTATATACCTGCCAACGGTGAAGTAATTTCCACTCGTCAGACTTATTATGACATCATGGGAAATAAGATGCTGCCGCTGCTGGCAGAAAGTGCACAGGATAGTCTCACCGGCCTCGCCTGGAGCCAGCCGTATCACTCTCCTGTTTCCGGTGACACCGTTGCCTTTTCACTGGCTGTAGAGGACCAGCCAAATGACGAAAAGGGTGTCTTAGTCATAGAACTGGATCTGGGTTACATCAAAAATGATCTGGACCGTTTTCTTCATAAAGGGAACCAGTCTTATCTGCTAATGACATCAGAAGGGAACGTCATCCTTTTTAATCGTAATACAGATTTACTGCAATACGAAAACGACACCCTGCGCACCTCTATCGCACCGCAAATGATTGCCGAGCTGGCAGACTGCCCTCAGGGAATCTCCTATTTACCCAAAGAAGCTCCTTCCTTGCTCGTCACCCGTTCGCCTATCAATCGACTGGGTTGGTCGCTATTCACGCTTGTCAACAGCGACAGCATTTTTGCGGCGTACAACAAAACCCTGACCAGGACCTACATTAACGCCGGAATCCTGATTCTGGTGGTTTTGTTGGGTGTATGTTTCTTCTTAAGCCGCAAATTCGTTTCTCCCATTCGTGAACTGGATGAGAAGATGAGCCATTTTTCCAAGACGCAGCTCAATGAGCCCCTGCCCGTCAAAAGAAGCGATGAGATCGGTCACTTGACGGAAAGCTATAATCAAATGCTCATGCGCTTAAAACGCCTCATCCGGGAGGTTAAGCAAAGTGAAAAAGAAAAACAGAATTACAAGATTCAGATGCTGCAAAGCCAAATCAAGCCCCACTTCCTTTATAACACGTTAGCCTGCATCAGAAGCCTGGCGAAGCAAAACAGAATGGAGGAAATCCGTGAGACAATCTCCTCTCTGGTGGGACTTTTGGCTTATACCTTCGATAAGACGGATGATTTTGTAACCATCAACGAAGAAATTCAGTCACTCAAAAAGTATATACAAATTCAGCATATGCGATATGGAGATGTCTTCCATATAGAATATCAGATCAGTCCCGATACCAGCGAGTGTTATTGTCCAAAGCTCACGCTGCAGCCAATCGTTGAAAACGCAATCTTTCATGGAATCTTACCCGCCGAGGAAAATGGAGCTATCCGAATCGAAACAAAGATTTACAACGAAGAATTGCACATATTTGTAAAAGATAATGGGATTGGATTTAGTGCAGACCGATTTGAGAAGATATTGGCAGGTATCGAGCCGGACAACAATTCCAATGCATTCAATCATGTAGGACTTAAAAATGTAAACAACCGGATTATTCTTAATTATGGAGACACTTACGGTATTCATATTTTATTACAAGAGGAGGGAACCTGCATTGAGATAACCTTGCCGGTTAAAAGGGAAAAAACTTGAATTGCTAAGAATATACCTGATAATTACGGCCTCGGAATAAAAATTTTCCCCTGAAATCCCAAAACTTAATAAATAGCACCGGATTCATAATCATTCGACATGCGCTTGTTGGCATAGTATAGGATAAAATCACCCGCATAGAAAGAAAAGGTCGACCCCTTATAGCTGCTTTTTTGGAGGGGCGGCCCCTCCATGGTCCACATCGAACAGTTCCCGTTGTTCAGATGGTTTCCGGCATTGATATAGCTCAGTCTATGCCTGCCGTCCGGATCTACTGTCTCTATCGTGAAGTTCACGATGATATAGCCGTCCGTCAGCCAGAAGTCTTCATCATAATCCACGCCGTATTTATCTGCATAATCCATTTGCTAACGCAAGAACATGGGCGGGAATAAGCCCGATAAGCATAACAATGTAGGTAAATCCAATATAGGCGGTGGGCTGTCGGGTACAGCTTCTTCCTCGGATGGCTGTGGCTGCTCGTAAATCACATAATCCGCGCCGCGCAACCGCCCTTTGCTGTCGCGCTCTCTGCTGCGCCTGATATATCCGGCTTTTTCAAGTTCCTTGACTGCTTCGCGGATTGCGTCTATCTTCTCACGGTTGATATGCGCCAGCCCCGAAAGGGTATAATCCCAATCTTCGGGCAAGGACAGCATTTGCGACAAAAGCCCTTTTGCCTTTAAGGACAATTCCTTATTTCGTAAATGGTGATTGCTCATTACGGTATATCCCGTATTGCGCTCAACTCGGAAAACTGCCATTTTCAATTCACTCCTTTGCGGTGGTATCGTGGGCAATTAGAAAACCGATTTTGAGAGATTAAGGGTAAACTATCGGGGTATGCGGTTTTCGTGTTTGTAAAGCCTTGATTTTCAATGCGTTTCAAGCCTCTAAATGCCCACGCTGGGGGCTGTTTCGGGGCATAAAAAAACGGCGTTCCTATCTTCTCGTTTGAGAATTAGTAAACGCCGTTTGTGTTTCATAACACATTGCTTCTTATTCACTTGTATGGTACAATATTCTATCAGCGTTGGTTTTCCGGCAGGATTTCAGGCTGCATATCAGGTTCTTTGCCCATTTGTAGTAAATTAGTAGTATTTTTCGCCTGTTATCCTGCGGAATCCCTTGTTTTTCAAGGGGTTTCGGGGTTTATCAACGATTTTTATATAAAAATGTAAGATCGGACAAATCTCTGTACTCTGATATTCCGCAGGAAGGTTCTGTTAATCGACCTCGGCTTCATTTCCTTCGTTATTCGAGGTTTCATGATATTCCTGTTCGGTATTGACACTCCAGATATTCTTCTTGTCCCTGCTTCCGGTTAGAATATTCTTGACTGTTTCAAAGGACGTAACCATAGAGTGATCAATATTGTTATAACGATGCTGACCATTACGTCCAACACAGTACAGATTCTCAATTGAGCTTAAGTAAGCTACCAGCTTATCCATCTCATCATAGGTATCAAAGTAGGCCGGATAAGCTTTCTTCACCTTCTCCATATGAACATCCAAAACCACATCCGGACTGTCAATCAGACCAAGCTTAATCATTTCACTGACACCGATCTTCGCGAACTCTTCCTCGGTCATGTTCCAGTATTCATCGCCTTCATTGACAAAGTACTCAAGACCGATCCATACCGTATGCTCAAGATCCTTAATCATATAAGGAGACCAGTTATTATAAATCTGGAAACGTCCCAGCTTCACATTACGGTCCTGTACATAAACCCAGCAGTCCGGAACAATATTGTTCACAGTCCTGATATTGGTTTTATTCACCAGATTAATCTTCGGAACCAGAACACCAAGTGTCATATAATCACGATAAGGAAGGCCTGCTGCAATTCTTGCCGCATCTGCAGGTACATCGTTCATGCCGCCAACCAGATCTCTCACCGGCATGGAGGAAATGAAATAATCTCCTTCCATGGTGAGCTCCTGTCCATCCTTTTCATAGGTCAGGGATGTCAGCACATTATTCGCGTTCTTGTGGACTCTGGTAACCTTCGCATTCTTAATGATTGTACCGCCAAGCTTCTCCACTTCTGCTGCAGTCACATCCCATAGCTGTCCGGGACCGAGCTTTGGATACTTAAACTCTTCAATCAGAGAGGTCTCCACTTTACGATTCTTTTTCTTAAAAATCTTCCCAAAGACATCCTTTAAGATAGCCACAATTGACAATCCCTTAACACGCTGCGCGCCCCAGGATGCGTCAATCTCGCTAGGATGTCTGCCCCAGAGATTCTCCGTGTAATATTCAAAGAACATGGAATACAGCTTACGCCCGAAACGATTGATATAAAAGTTCTCCAGATTCGTTTCCGGCAGCTTATGGAACATGGATCCCAGATAGCTGAATCCCACCTTTAACGTCGTAAGCAGTCCAAAATTCCTGAATGTTTCCGGTTTTAAGGAAATCGGATAGTCATAAAACTTCGTATCAAATAAAATACGGGAAACACGGTGTCTTGTCAGCATGACACGGTCTTCCTTCTCCGGATCCGGTCCTCCCTTGGTTACCGGCATAGGACGATGCAGAATAATATCATCGTATGTCGGATGTCCCTGCATCGGAAGCATATGATCCCACCAGGCATTTACCTCCGGGATTTTAGAGAAGAAACGATGTCCCCCCATATCCATACGGTTCCCTTTATAATTGACTGTCTTGGAAATACCTCCAAAGCAGTCACTCTCTTCAAACACAATTACCTCGATATCCTTTGATTTCGTAAGTAATTCATAAGCCGCAGTAAGACCTGCAGGACCTGCACCAATAATCAGGGCTTTCTTCATTCGCGATTAACCGCCTTTCTATTATATATCTCCCCCCGGAAAACCAAATGTCTGCTTTGCAGCCGCTTGGTTTTCTCTGAGGCTTTTTGCATTCTCGATATATCTACATTACACTCGCAAATCCGCACTTCGTGCTCTCCATCCTGCTTCGCAGGATATTTGCTCGTTAATGAGCCCAGAAAACCAAATGTCTGCTTTGCAGCCGCTTGGTTTTCTCTGAGGCTCATTATATCATATTTCTTGGGAAGCGTCTATACAGCTTTGGGACGGTTCCTCCAATACCATCATGCACAGATAAAACGGTATGCACAGCATCAGGAAATAAACATATCGGAATTCCGTTGCTACCGGTGTTGCAATCATTACCGTTCCCCATAACAACAGGCACGGAAGTGCATAAAGAAATTTTCCTTCCTCCCGGCGTACCAGCACACATCCTATCATCAGCACTAAGATCCAGAAGGCAGTTCCCATGCTCCATAACGTGCCATACACCGGTACCATGCTTCCGAGCTTTACAGCAATTTCTTTGCCCTTCACAACCAGGGGCCCCCGGATCAGCGGTGTATGGGAAATGCCAAGCTCCGTCGCACTGACTCCTTCGGCGTCAGCTACCGGATAGTAGGAATCCGGGTACCAGTATCCATTTGTCTGCTGGATATAAGCCTCCAGATAATCCCCCGGATATCGGATCAGCAGATCAAGCCATAACCTGAAAAATTCTTTTTTATGTGCTTCCAGATATTCCGGATGTCCGGCCCGGACAAGCTCTTTCATATTATCCGCGAATTCCGGATTATACAGGTTCTTCACATAATTACGGTCAATGACCGCATCAATCAATTCCAGTTGTTCCAAAGATAACTCCCTGTCATTGGCAAGAACATACGAAATCTGCTGAATCGGAATGCACAAAGACTCCACAAAATCCGGCGGTGTTACCCGGCATCCATTCATCACCGGATACTTCACCACAACTGCTACAAGCAGGGAAACCGCCAGAAGTCCGATCACTTTCCGGTTCTTTTTCCAGAAAGAAGCAAAGAAAATTGGAACACATACCCAAAATGCGTACCAGCCATTCGAGCGGAACAGGCACATCATCGCCCCACTTAATACAAACAATACAGCATGCTTCCATTTCCCTCCATTCCGAAGCCTCAACAGCGATGTGATAAACACCAGCACAGCTGCTGCAAACGGAATGTCCTTCCAGACCGTAACTGCGTAAACAGCATGATATGGCAGGATTGCAAATACCAGAGCCATTGCGGTACACCATCCTGCCTTCAGATGAAGGAAACGCATGGATGACACAAAATAAGCAGCTGCAAATGCCATGATGCACATTTGTGCAAAAGTATAAAATCCCATGGCATATACCATATTTCCGGTTATTGCAAAGCCAATGGAATAAAAAACTTTTATCAGTAATGTATGTACCCAGGGATGATGATTGCTGTAAGAGACAATACCAAGCACCTGTTCCAGCTGATTAATACTGTCCGGTGTCATAATTCCTGGAAACTGGTACAGAAAATAAGGGAACCAGCCCAACAGACACATAAGGAATGTCGCAGCCAACGGATGGGTTGCGAAAGGATTCCGGCTTTTGACCGGTTTTCTTTCGCAGAAGAGTTCTTTCATCTTCTCCTTCTCCATAACCCAAAGGAACAGGAATTTGAGTAATGCATCAAACAAAGCCCAGAAACCAATTGCAGCTGCCGCAAGGATAGCTCCCCGAAACATCCGGTTGGTTAACGACTCAATATAATGTGACGCATCTAACAGCATATAACACAGGGTATAAATCACTGCTAAAACCGCCGCTGTCACTCTCATTCTGCGGTCTGCTTTCTGTGAATCAGCAAGCTTCTTATAAACCTCCCGGTAAAAGAAAAATGCCAACAGAAAGAAGATCAGTGTAAATACATTCCCCGGCTCCATTCGTGCCGCTTTCATCAATGCCCAGGATGTTAAAAAACTTTCCCCGGCCTGTATGAAGATGATCCTTTTCTCTTTCAGCTTCACTATCCTATCCCCTCACGTGTCGATCTCAAAATTCAAACATTCCCAAATACTATTTTCTATGGAAAAGATAATAGGTATTCACATAATTTCCATCATCAAATTCCTCTTCTGCCACCAGATCATACTGCTCCCAGATTGCCTCCGGATAACTGTCTTTTGCAAGAACGTATTCGGTCTGTCCTTCCCTGATATACCGCTCCTGCTCCTTATCGACCATATCTGAATTAATCGTCTGTGTCTGGAACCACTGGCACGTTGGTACAATATCACACACGGTATACAGACCCGCATCAAGACAGCCGATATTTAACAAAGTCGGATTATCCGACTGTTCTACAATCTCTTTAAAATGATACAAAAACAGATCTTCGCGCTTCATCCTCATATAAGAAATATTAACCGAATTCAGGTATACAATCAGTGCGCTTGCGCCAATCGCTGCCACCATAAAAATGCCCTGCAGCCACTTTGCATCAGGCCGGGCAGAAGCTTTCTTCAGCTTCCGCATCCCCCATTCTGCCAGCTTTCCAACCAGAACAAAGCCGCAGACCGTAAATACACCAAGCGGTAATGCATAATAGGGGAGCTCAGAACCTCCGATATAAATTCCAAGAAACAAAAAGCCAAAGAGAACCGGTACAAACAAGCGTGTCATCCACTTCTGTTTCTTTTCCAGAAGCATTCCGAACATTCCGGGAATCATCGCAATGTAATAAACAAAATTGACGTGGATCAGCCAGTACAGAATTTTAACCAGCGTATAAATTCTTTCTCCAACAGAAGGACCTGCACCGTCCAGATTACTGTACAGAAATACGTTAATATAAACATATCCCCAATACCAGTCATATAAGGCACCACGCACACCAAAATAAATAAGCCCCGGTAAAAACGGAACCGCCATCCCAAGCAAAAACCAGCCGCAGGACACAAATGCTCGTTTCACATCCTTCCGGATCAGGCAGGAAAAAGCCACCCACATCATCCAGGCAAAGAAAAATCCCAATACGGTAAATTTAATATTTGCAACCACACCTGCCAGGACACCTGCAACCACCAATGTCCGGCTGTCCATCGCCTTGTGCGGATATTCCTTCTTAAAATAACGGAGTCCAAAGTATAATCCCCAGACCAAAAACGGAAAACAGATTTCTTCCGCTGCGCCGCCCCAGTAAAAGCTATAAGAAGCGAACACCATAGCAAGTGGTAATGGTGTCAGGACAAGTGCTGTATTTCTTCCCATATAAAGAAGCAAAATCCGATAAATGCCCACCAGATCAAAGAATGCCAGGATACATTCCATCACGAAAACTCCGGCAAATGTGGTATGGGAAATCAGATAACAAAGACCATATAAGAAATAAAGAAGGATTCCCTTCTGATCAAACACCTCTCGATAGGGAAGTTTCCCGTTAAAAATAGCCTTGCCAACGGAAAAGTAACTGTTTGCATCATCCCAGTTGTTACATGGATAAAGAAACGAGGATCTCGTTGCCAAAAGCAGTACCGTCACTGCTGCCACGATAAAATATAAAAATATGCACAGGCTTTCCTGCTTTTGCTGATCCCATTTCAGACGCTTCATCGCATTTCTTCCCCTAAACAATTCTTAAACATCATCATATCAAATTTTGTATTGTTTCACAACAACTAGTACACTGAAAAATAAGTTTCTGATACATTGACGCTGAATGATTGTTTCATATGCTGCAATTTACGCTACACCGTTTCACGCAAAAACCTCCAGACAGGTTGTCCTGCTGGAGGTTTTTGCATATCTAAACGTGTACATTTTTATCCCTTTTCACACCGCATATGTACACAACTAAAGATATCTGCGCATTAATTCTTCTTCACCCTTCGGCTGATATGTCAGATAACGGGATGTAGAAGTCAGTGTTGTGATTGCTACGCCCCAGACGGCTGCCATTATGAGCCTCGACAATGTTGCTTTGAATTTATTCATTTCCTTTTCCTCCTTTTTACACAGAGAAGTAAAGCAATAATGTCTATTGTTGCCCATATCTGCGTTGATATCTCATATGTTCCGGCAAATACGAACACAGAACAGACCAGATACCAGACCACGAGCATCGCAAAGGACATGATTTTGTTTTGTTCCTTCATCTCCTCACGGATTCTCTTGTTCGGATTTTCTACCGGCGCAAACTTCGCAAAATGTATAAACGCCGTTGCTACCCCTATTGTAATGAGAATGTTCTGCGCAATTTCCGGAAGAAACAGCAGCCCCTTCATCATTCCAAACGAAAGCAGATAGCACAATATCGAAACAAAAAAGCACCGCACTCTGGTTTTTGCATGATATCCTCCGCAATAACCCCGAATACTCATGAAACACAGTAAGAAAACAACAGATCCAAAAAAATTCCGTAACGCAATTCCAAGCGCCATGATCATCAGACTTGTCAATGCCGTAGTTACAATAACCTCGATACCGAGGTAGTACAAATCCCAATCCTCTTCTTTAATCTGAAACTTACGGATAAACCTCATCGTGATTCTCTTTGCTAGAAATTCCGACACGTCTGCTTCCCCCTCCTTTTTCATTATTGTAACCGCAATTTTTTCATTTGAATAGCAGAATGTCAGCTTTTGCCCGATTTATGTCATATTTTTCTCTTGACAGCCTGTCAGAAGAAGATTTCAGCCCGAAACCAGCCTTCCGAAACGTTCAGATCAAATCTTCCCCCGTTTTTATCAACCAACTCCCGAATACAGGAAATCCCAAATCCATGTAACAATGCATCCTCTTTGGTTGTATAATTATGCCTGCCCGGTTTTCCCATTTCAGAATCCTTCACCGTGTTCCGGACACTGATATACAAGACACCCTTCGTTTTTATGAGTACCCGGATCTCTGGATTTTCTTTGACTTCTTTGGCTGCTTCAATCGCATTATCCATGAGATTCCCAAGAATCATTGCCAGATCAAGATCCGAAATTCTTGTTGTTTCCAGAACATCCATATCAATGCTGATATCAATTCCATTTTCTTTTGCAATCTCTTCCTTCATCAAAAGCAGGGTACTTAAAGGATTGTCTCCATATTTAAATTCTTTTACTCCATCCAGTTCCATCAGAAAATCTCTGGTATAATTCTGTGCTCTTTCATAGTCCTTCTCAAGCAGCTGCTGCTCAATGACTACCAGACGGTGCTTCATATCATGCTGTGTCTTACGGACCTTCCTGATATTTTCATACTGCTGCTTATAGGTCTGCTGCTGGATAATCATCTGTTTACGGAGAAAATCGCTCATTTTCTTCTGCTGCTTTCCCCGGTATGCATCATAGGCCAGCTGGAAGCTCATAAAGCACAGCGCGCAGACCATCAGAAGCAGCCACACCATCCAGACAATATCCGAAGTCTGCCTGTAAAAATGTACAAGAGTCTGAAACAATGTTGTACCTACGGATATCGTTATAAACGGAAATACAATAACCCACACTCCTGCTCTTTGTAATACCATGATTTTATCCCTGAAAATTCTGGAAAGAATCACCAGAATGACCAATACGACCTTGGCCGTAACAATCATGGCAATCCGCAGAGGATTGCCCTCAGCCACAAGTACCGTCGCATCTACATGAAAAAGATTCACGAAAGTGTTCACTGCAAGAACACTCGAACCAAGAAGGGCAACATTATATACTGCAATCAGAAAAAGCTTCCAGTACCACATACCCTCCAGAAAAAGCATGGTGTACCCGAAGGCAATCACAAAATCAATAAGAACCGTATATTGGGAAAATAATGCAAATTGATCTGAAAAACCAATACTTGCCATAAGCAGAAGAACCGCTGTTACCGCTCCCGGAAAATCAATTTTCCTGCTATACTTTGGCCGACAAAATATCTTTAAAAATACAATCCACAGCACCGATTCACACAGATTAGCCAGTATCTCCATTTAAGTCATCTCCATCGGATTCCATATAACTTCTCAATTTTTCAAGAAGCTGTTTTTCAAAATGCGGACTAACGAATTTCTTTATTCCATTACGTAAATAAACATTTTTACCATCAAACCGCTCTATAAACTTCACATTGACAAGATAACTCACCTGAACACGGACAAAACCATACTTTTCTAGGGTATGCTGAAGTTCATTAATGTGGTTTCTCACCACGATCGGCTCTTCATTATCCATAATAATGTCAATATAATGACCATTCGCCTGCAAATAGTCGATATGATAAGGATCTACCAGAATATTCTTCTTCCCATCCTTCACAATGACATAAATAGGCTCTTCACGGCTTTCTTTCCAATATCTTCTGACTGCCTTCCGCAGATCCTCTTCCAGATGTGCCTTCCTTATATAAGCAAACGGACGGGCCTCAATACTGTCAAACACATAATGATCATAGGATGAAGCAATAATAATGTCCTGAAACTTACGGGTCTTTCTCCACTTTTTCACCCACTGAATTCCATTTTCATTGCCCAGTTCCACATCCAGAAACAACAGGTCAAATGACAACGGCGAGGTATCCGCCTCCTTCGTTGTCCGGAAAGTCTGAATATGTACCTGTACCTTTCCGGCACCCAGAACCTTCTCTATCATCCGCGATAATACATATGCAAAATCGGGATCATCATCCAGAATGGCTATGAAAAGCTCTTGATTTATTTTCTTCATTCGTCATTCCACCTCATCATCTTACTGTAACAAAAACGAGATGGATGTATTATATTACTTTTTCTGCATAAAAAACAGATAATTTCTTATAAAATCCATATTTATTCCAAATATTTCTATCATTTCAATTTGCTTAAACATCATTTATTACAAGTAAAAATGTTAATTATTCCCATTTATCACCTTTTCTGTAGTTCGAATGCTCATTTTGTTCTTATTTTTGCATTGTTCAGGCATTTCTGCAATACACTTCTCTTATCTCATTCTTTATACAGTTTATATCTGATTTACATCATCCTGAATATGATTTTTTCAGGAACAAATCATTCCGCTTTTTCTTATCTATGTTTCACTTTTTCTTCCCATCTTTTTCACCCTCATTATACACAATTCCGGCTGATTTTTCATCCTTGGTTTTCCCCGGAATTATGATATGGAAGAAGGAGATGTAACTCATGGATGCGCTGATGAACAAAATCAGAAATACTTATGATTTTACCGAATATGAATTAAAAATAATACGCTATGTTATCACAGCGCTCCTTTATGACCTCAGCAAGTTAATCCTGTTGGCAGTGATGTTTTCTTATTTGGGTTTCTTTCCTTATTTTTTATGTGCGCTGATTCCATTCTGTTTATTACGAAGTAAAAATGGCGGAATCCACACGAAAAGCTATTGGACCTGCCTGCTGCTGACGGTTCTTGTATTTATTCCAACCGTTATGATCCTGCCGGTGACAGCTCCATTAACACCGATTCTGCGTATCGGACTCATGATTCCATGTGCAATCACAGAATACCGGCTTGGTCCTCTCCTTTCCCATCGCGAGGTCAAGCTGGACGAAAAGGGAATCCAAAGAAACCGCATTGCTTCCTTTCAGGTGGTTCTGATTGTCGCAATTCTATTATTTCTTTTTCCCGAATGTCCGTATTTACTGGCAAGTTTTTGGATGGTGGTTCTTCACACTGTCCAATTAGCTATAACAAAAATTTATAAGGAGGTGAAAAAATATGAACAAGTTTAAGCTTCAGCAGATTGGGCTAGCTCTCTGTGGAATATGTTTATCCATTTTTGATGGCATCTTTTCTGATTATGTATGCATCACCTTTTTTGGTGAACCAGAATTTCCTTCAGATGAAAATTAAGATAAAGGTCAAATATCAATTTCATTTTGATATTTGGCCTTTCGCACTCTATAATGGTAAAGTAAATGCAAATTTTAATGCCTTATCTGTATCTATATTTTCTTCCGACATCCAAATATCACCTCTATATTTCTGCACTAGTCCTTTAATTTTAGCCAAACCCAATCCCCTATTACTTCCTTTACTACTATAACCCCTTTCAAAAAACTTAGTAGTAATTTCTGTATTCTCACTCTTACATGTATTAACTACACTAAAATCAAATACATTATCTAACAATGTCATATTAATTTTAATCTTTTTATGCTCCAAATTTTCTGTTGCTTCTATTGCATTATCTAACAATATTCCCATCATTTCAATTAATACATATTCTGGAATTTTTATAGTTACATCCGGATATCTGCAATAATGCGTCACCTCAATTCCTTTGCTTTTTGCTTCTTGGATTTTAACCGAAATAAAGCCTGATATTAACGGATTTTCTATCATAGTAATAAGGGGGATTTCTTGAATTTCCATCATTATATCATTCAAATACTCCTCTTCCTCTTTCTTCAATTGGTAAAAATTTTGCGTTGTATACAACATTCCTCTAATAGCATTAATATGATTTTTAAAATCATGCTGTTTATCTCTAATGGAGGATATTAGCTCTTTATACGTATCATAATAGTAATTATTCATTTCTAATTGAATTTTTCTCTTTTCAGCATCTGCCTTAGTTTTCTGCCACTCAATTAGCAAAAGTAGCACAACCCCAAAGAAATAAACCGTAAAAATAAAATCTTGTCCCTCCAAATGAGCACTTACTTTCATTTTCCAAATTCTACTTGCGAAAATAACCATAATAAATGCACACAATATTCTTTGTATCCATTTATTGTCAGATAAAAAATTGGCCAATACATTTAGCTTCATCTTGGTTCCAAAGAGAACAAATACCATCATGCAAGCAAACATAATAATAACTTCCCAACTAATATTATCTATATTATCATTTCTACTGATCGTGACTAAAATAAAATATATAATTAACTGCAATATTCCAACTGTAACTATGGCAAGTAATAAATTAACTAATGTTTGTTTAATATCAAGCCTGTAATTTAAAAAGCAATATATAAATAACAAAACATAGGAAATTGATATCAAATAAGTCGGCAATTCATACTCATTTATTCCTAACATCAAAATCATTTCTGTAACAATTAATATCACAGTATAAATGTTATATTTAACCTTGTTTCCATATATGGCAGCCAAGCAGTAAACATATGCCAGTATTTCAAATAACGGTAATAAGTCCCTAACCATTAAACACCCTCCTCAAAAAATTCTTCTTATATGTCAATCCAATTTCTACCGAATCCGTTCGGTTTTTAAAGGTAACGTATCTGTTGACGGAATCTATGGTTTCGACATAATTCCGGTTAACGATCACGAAACGATTACACTGGACGAAATCATCGGAATCTAATTCTTTAAGGATCTCCTTCACTGGTTTATATGGCAGGTAACGCTCATCGGCTGTTGTGTGGATCACTCTTCCGGAACGTCCATTTTCAATATAGACAATGTCCTCCTTGCAAAGTTTTAATAGTATTCCATCTCTTCTGTAATATACTCTGTCTGAAGCCGAAGAATCGGTCGGGATCATAAGGGTTTCCTTTATAAGCTCAGACAATTGCTTTGTATCATAGGGTTTCTCGATATAGCTGTAGCATTGGACATCACTGTATGCATACAGGCTGGGATCTTCCAGTCCGGTAATAAAAATAATGGGAGTAAAATGATAGCGTTCCACTTCACGGATATGATCTGCAAATTTCATACCGGAAGCGTCCCCAGAAGTCCGGGGATCCAGAATAATATCTAACAGAAAAAGATCAATGGATTTCTCCATTGCCATATGATATGCCTGTTCCAGGTTAACCGCACATATTACTTCATTCTGCGCACCCTGTTCACGAACAATTTTAACCAGCCGCTCCATCTCACGGGCATTATCTTCCAAAATTAAAATTGTTTTCATCCTATGTATTTCGTCCCCTTATTCCTCAGATTCAAATAACTGATCAATGATCACTTTCATATGATCCCTGCACGCTTTATCTTCTTTCGTAAGTACATTGCCTTTGATGAAGTAATGCATCAGGCGTACTAATACTTTCAACTTATCCGCATCCGAGAAATGATCTACCTGCTCCATGATGTCTTCCACATTTTCCGTTTCTCCATATAGAAGATAATCCGTAGATACACCAAAATACTGACAGATCAGTCTGAGGGTCTTCTTGGAAGGACCATATTCTCCTCGTTCATAACACCCGATTACATTCGGTCCTACGGAAAGAATTTCTGATAAGGCATCCTGAGTGAGTCCCTCTTTCTCACGCAACTCCCGTATTCTCTTCCCCATTTGTTCATTATTAATCGAAAACTCTTCTGTCATCACGGACTCCTCTGCTTTTTATTTCATTATATCCATGATGCACATTCCTCTTAATACAGTTATACTGTTTGTTTTCAGCGTTTCTTTTCGTTTCACCCACAGTTTCACCGTGACAAACCATCAGTAATACTATGGATATTCTCCTTCAATCCTGCTCTCGTTAATTTCAAGGGTTCTGCCTCATCCTTCAGATAAAGCTTTCTCTCCTTCTGATCCAGATAATCCATATATTTTCCATTTACAAGAAGGCCTTTTCCACACATTATCATTGGCTCTGACTTAAGCTGTTCCATAATTTCTTTCATGGTAAGATAGGCATACTGAGTCAATGGCTTGCCATGAACCTTGACAGACAGGTTCTTTCCTGTAATGCGCACATACACAACCTGATCCGTGTCAAAGAGAACGTGTATTCCATCGTTCTTCAGATGTAGCCTCGCTTTTGCTTCCACCGGATTATAAGTCAGACATTTCTTCACCATTCTGTGAATCTCATTGACATCATAAGGCTTTTGAATATACCCAAAACAATGCAGATCCTTATAAGCCTGTGCTCTCGGTTCCTCCAGTCCTGTCACAAAAATCACCGGTACATGACGGTATTCTTCACTTTTACGGATTTCCTCGATAAAACGATAGCCCTCCCGGTTGCATTCCTTCTGATCCAACATGATATCCACCATAAATAAGGAGATTGTCCGGTGCTTCATACATTCATAAGCTTCTTTCAGACCGGTATAACCGAATACACAATATTCCAAAGGACTGCAATCCTCCACGATCTTTACCAGATATCTCAAGGCTGCCGGTTCATCCTCAAGAATCAAAATATTTTTTACTATTGTATTTCCCTGTTCTGTCCCACTCATAAGTTTTTCCTGCCTGCAAACAATTATCCGTCTGCCATTCCATATCCTGACGGGAGTTGCCTTCCTTCCCATCAGGTGTAACACAAAAGCACTCATCTTGCATCATAACGCAAAATCAGTGCTTTTGTATATTTGTAATTTCTATTTTTCAAAAAGATCTACAACATCAACCTCCAAAACCTCTGCCAGAGCACGCAGTTCAAAGTCCGTAACTGTGCGTTCATGGTTTTCAATTCTTGAAATGGAACCGCGACAGACATATATGGCATAGGTTTCAAGTCGTTCAGCCAATTCCTTCTGACTCAGATGCCTTTCCAGTCTGTACTCACGCAGCTTACCGCCTATGATGTTTTGAGCCTCATAATCAATAATTCGTGCCATACTTTATCCCCGCTTATTTTTGACACAAATATTGTATTATATACATCGTCCCTGCATGTCCTATGTTAAGACATGTGACAGAATATTTTTATTTTTTACGGACAATTCAGTAACTGCTGCATAATTCTCCTCTCCAAGATACTGTGCCGGATGATTACTATTTTGTAAATAATTGACTGATAAATCCACGTGGTTTCCTAAATACCTGATTGAAGTTTTAAGAACAAACCGTTATAATAAACAATAGTTTATCTCATAAAATGTATTTCCACAAGCAACCACAGTAATAGTGAATAAAATCGATGTAATAAACAGAAAGTGATCCAGGATATGATTTCTCTAGTGATTCCCTCCTATAATGAACAGGATAATATTTTCCGGACTTATGAAACGATCGAAGAGATTTTAAAGCAGTCCGGAATTGATTTTGAAATCATCTTCGTAGACGATGGTTCCATGGATAATACCTACGTAAATATCGTCCGGCTTGCCCAGACAAAAGCCAACGTCAAAGGACTTTCTTTTTCCCGTAATTTTGGCAAAGAGGCGGCGATTTTCGCAGGACTTGAAGCTGCTGCCGGAGAATGTGCCGTCATTATGGACTGCGATTTACAGCATCCTCCTGCACTTCTTCCGCAAATGTACGAATTATGGAAGAACGGATATGAGGTGGTAGAAGCCGTGAAGTCCAATCGTGGACGGGAAAGTGTTTTCCATCGCATGTGCGCCAATGGATTTTATGGAATTATCAGTCAGCTTACGAAAATTGACATGAAAAATGCCTCCGATTTTAAGCTTCTGGACCGGAAAGCCATTGATGCCCTTCTCCTGATGCCGGAACGGACACCGTTTTTCCGTGCCTTATCCTCCTGGGTAGGCTTTAAAACAATCCAGATCCCGTTTGAAGTACAGGAACGGGAAATCGGCACCTCCAAATGGAGCTTCTGGAGTCTGGTGAAATACGCACTCCGTAACATTACCTCCTTTTCCGGTGCACCGATGCAGGTGGTTACCATTTTAGGGTGGTTTATGTTTATTCCAGCTTTGGGCTTTACGATTGAGGCATTGTTCCGTTATTTTTCCAGAACCGCTGTGGAAGGCTTCACGACCGTTATTATTCTGCTGTGCTGGATTGGAAGTATTCTGATGATCAGTCTCGGCATTATCGGACATTACATTTCCAGAATTTATGATGAGATTAAGGCACGCCCGAGATATCTGATCAGCCGGAGATGTGGGTACGAACGGGATGCCGGCAACGTCCCAGAAAAAGACCTTTAAGTCTCAGGGTAATTAAATTCCATTCATAAGGAGCAAGATCATGATAATATATCATGCCGATGACTACGGCATTTCCATAAATGCTTCAAAAGAAATATTAACCCTCGTCCAACAGGGAAAGCTGTCAGGAATCAGTGTCATTCCCAATATGAGCTGCTTTGCAGACTGTATAGATCTGCTTCTTCCTGTAATAAAAGAACGTCCGGCTCTGACGGTTGCACTGCACCTTAACTTTTTCGAGGGACACTGCTGCGCAGATCCTGCAGAAATCCCACTTCTGATTGATGAAAACGGATATTTTAAGTGCAGCTGGATGTATTTCTTTAAAAGCTCTTACACCTCTGCGAGAAATGAACTGCGTAAGCAGCTTTCCACGGAAATTCAGGCACAGATTCAAAAGCTATATCATGCGATGCCTTCCAATTATGTACTATGTCTTGACAGTCATCAGCATTCCCATATGATTCCGGTTGTCTGGGATGCACTGCGTGATGTCGTACTTTGGAATCATTACCCGGTACAGTATATCCGCATTTCCAGAGAGCCCTTAGCTCCTTACCTGAGCACTCCTGCCTTATACCATACCTATCCGCCGGTAAATCTGATTAAAAATGTAATCATTCAATTTTGCACATGGTATACCAAAAGACATCCTATTATCCCCATGAAAGGGAACTATTATTTATGGGGACTGATTATGGGAGGCTCCATGGATGCCGACCGGATCAATCGGTTGATGGATAAGTTTCAGAAATACGGACAGGATCCCGACACCTTAGAGCTGCTTTTCCATCCCGGAATCATTCTTCCTGAGGAATTGTCTCCGGAATATAATAATCCGGATTTTAAAGCTGCTGAGACCTCTCCCAGACGGCAGAAGGAATACGAAAGCCTGATGAAATTATAATTTCATCAGGCTTCTTTTAAAGAGACCGTAGCTCTTCTTCTATAATTCTCTCTCTATTTTCTCTAATTCTTTCTCTTTCGCGATCTTTCGAGATAAGCTGATTTTATATTCTGAATCGCCATCTCATACGACATCACATGTGTCCCGAGATACATTTGCTGCAGCACTTCACACGGTCCCTGTTCCAGCATATCTTTCGGCATCTCCTGTGGGTAATCAATACTCCATACTCTATACAGATAGCCCGCCCACTCCATAAAATCAGAAGAAAGTACTTCCCCTTTCTTAATCTTTACCTCTTCCTCCAGTGTCTCCATAAGATATTTTTCTCCAAGCCAGATGGAAGAGATTTCATCATGATACATATGCACTGCAAGGTCTGAGCTTAGCAATTTATCAATAAAATCACGGGAATCATATCCTTTTTTACATGATAATATGAATAATCTGGCCGACATTTCACATTGTCCTGTGTTCACCGCTGTTAGCTTCATTGACGATTCCACTCCTCTATAATTTCATCAAAATATTTTACATTCTGAGCCCTGCGATACCTGGTGTTCAGTTGTCTAAACAGCTGATCCAGTATCAGATTTCTATTTTGACTTATAGCCTTTGCCTGCTTTATCTCCTCATGCGTCAAAGGGCTCTCCTGAAGAATTTTAATGTGCGTTTTATCACAAGCTTCTTTTGTTTTGGCAACATATTGCTTTCCGAGACTCACCTTTTGCATTGCTTCAATCAGTGCTGCATCACATAACTCCCCCATGAAAAATCTCTGCAGTGCCTGCGTCATCTTATCATCTGCAATGATTCCTATGATAACATCATAGTTTTCATTATATGTCCAATATTTTTCACAAAGATTCCTATATTTTTCTTCCAAAAGTCCCCGGTTATAAGCAATAAACAATGCCCAGTCAATCTGATCATTGACATCTTTCTCAAAGGTTTTAATCTTTAAACCAGCAAAATCACAATCCAGTTCATAAAATCTATTGTCAGGGAACTCAGCAATTAAACCCTTAGGCTGATCCGGCAGATCTCCCATATAGAACCCCTGCCCAAAGTCGCAGGCATCACGGCTCTTAGGTGCAATGTCTCCTTTAATTCCGCTTTTTGATCCATGGTATAGTATCATGTGCATTCCTCCATATGGACATTATAACCATTCCATACCCCAATCACAATAATATTCATTCACTATCTTTTAAAATGAAATTTGAAAATATGCACATATCTTACCTAGCAGTATGATTATACCTTATATTTATCTAGCCATACCTGATAGATATGCTCATGCCAACTATATAAATTCCAAATACATAAGGTTCCAGTTGTATCTATAACAACTTAATAATCCAATACGATCCCACCTGCTCCAGGGAATCATACTCAACTCCTTTTTCTTTCACCCCATCCAGTTCCGCAAGTCTTTCCTCCGGAACAATGCAAATGGTTCCACTCTGATCTGCAATTCCATCCTCCGGATACCATTCCCTGCTGGTCAGCCATTGACACATATCCAGATTTTCAAAAGAATTAAGTGCATATACATTGACCCTTCCATCTGATAAGGCCGTCATCCGATTGGCGCTCTCAAAGGTGGAATATGCTTCTGTATACCCATTTATTTCCAGATACCGGACAACCTCCAGCGCATCCGATGGTGTCGGTTCCTGTGCTTTTAAGATCGGACTGTAAACAGTTGTTATATGCATTGCCGACACAATTAAGGAAATCAAAACGACAATAACACCTACGACTTTTTTAACTTCTTGCAATCCAGTCCTGTGCAATCCAATCATACTAAACACACCACGTACACTGCGTACGCTGCATTCACCACGCTTGCTGTCTTTACCGTCTTCCCCGCATACTATCGTCTGCTCCCATAGAAGCACAACAGCCAACGCCATAGCAAAGATCCACATGAAATAATACCGCTCCGAGCTTTCAATCGTTGTGAATGCTACCATAACCGCAGCCACAACCGGAGAAGCCGTCGTGACCAGAAAACACCATTCCGCTCCCTGAAGAGCTTTTCTCTGCAGCATTTTCACCAGTAATCTTACGACCTGACCGCATACACACAGTACCAATACCGCCAAACCAATATTACGAAGGAAATTCCCTGATTCAAAGCCAATGGCTTTACAAGTATCCGCCAATACTACTCCAAATAACTTGGAAAGCCCACCTCGTATATTTCGGGAAATATCCTGCCCTGTCGCGAACGGAGTCTTCATTCCAAGGAAACTAAGCACCAGAAGCCCGGTTACCCAAAAAGAGACCATCCAGTTGCTACAGACTTTCGTTTTCTTCCCTATCGCATCGGAATCCCCTTCGTTCCCGTTGGCAGAGATCTTCGTAATAATACACCGGTACAGAATCCGTATCACTTCTATTCCAAACAAAGGACCAAAGGTGATTAAAATTCCTCTGCTTCCCTGCATTCCCAAAAGAAAGGCTAAAAGCAGACTTACAGCCACCTTACCGGCAGTCATCATTGCCCCATATTTATTGCCCGCTATATCCTTATTGTTGTCAGCATTAAACTTTAACCGATTGTCAAACCGTACGCTCTCATCTCTGCCCCGGACCGTAATACTATGTTGCTTATATTCTCCATCACTCGAGCAGATCAACATTATATAGCAATTCATAATAAAAAAGAACGTAATCACGTGAATTCCATAGTAAGAGGCAAACAAATACAGCAATTCCAGAATCGTCATGTTCCCGGAAAGAGCGAGACTGAGTACACACATCAACAAACACCTTTCCGTTCGGAACCCTGCTTTCTTCATGAAGCACCATATTGCCAGCAGAATTCCGGTCGTCATCACACAGCAGGCCAGTCCAAGTCCGAGATTCATGTCACCGATCCAGCCATAAAATAATGCAGCCAGCTGTGGAGTTGCTATGATTCGCGTTTCCGTAGAAGAAATCCAGGTAGACGGAACCATTTCTCCGCTGTTCCAAATCAGCCTTGCAAGTACTGCTTCGGCGCCAATATCCGAGTTCATCTTATAATTAAAATGCTGCACATTGACACAACCTATCAATGCCAGATACACCATCGTAATGATTCCTAACACACCACAAACAATAATTCGATTTGTTTCTTTCTGTTGCTCTGTATTCATGAGTATCCTCTTTATTATTTCATGCAAAAATGATATCGTACCATTATTTTACAACTATTGTAACTATTCAGACCTCATTCGTAAAACCGCTGCTAACGCAGCTTAAGTTTTACTCATTGAGGTTACTTCGCCATATAAATCTTGCCCAATATGCCTCGGAATGCAAGCACTCCGGTCATATCAGCCAAGATTTGCATGGCTCTGAATAGTTACCAACTATTGATGCAATCATTTATAAAATGGCCTATTCACTGATAAAATCATACTCCCCGGATCCCAGTTCCATGCTCTCCATCCCCGGTAATTCCACTGTTGCAGTTGTGTTTGCCGGAATCCGGATGTGATACAAATAGCCATTTTCCTCGTGTTCCCATGACACCTCTATCCTGCCATACATACTCTCGTAAGCACCTTTTGCATATGACCAGCGGTCCGTCACTTCAGGTCGGATAGAGAAATGCTTAAATCCCGGGTTCTCCTTATCACTCCGGATTCCCAACACATTTGTATACAGCCACTGCGCCGGTGCTCCATATGCGTAATGATTCAAAGAGCCATCCAGGACCAATTCCCCATTCATCTCCTGGTAAGCAGACAAATACTCCGGAGTAGTCGTTGCTCCCTGTATAACCGGATAAAGCAGGGAACGCTCCCCGGTGTTGCACAGCATTTCGTAAGCTGCATCAGAATATCCTGCTTCACTCAAAGCCGGAAGAACATAGCCAAGCCCCGCATAACCCGCATGAAATTCATACTGATTAAAGGTCACATTATTGAGCAGGCATTCTGCTGCCATCTGCCGCATTGTCTCCGGGAACAAATCAAACGCAAGTCCCAAAGCATACGCTGTTTGAGAGTAACATTCTATCACTCCATCTTCGGAAACATACTCCCTAAGCCATGCATCACGGAATTCTTCAAATACCTGTTGATAGTGGATAGCCTCATCTGTTTTGCCCAGGACTGTGGATATCTTTGAGACCAGATCGGCCGAATGAGCGCTCCATGCAGTATCTGTCAGTCCCTTCGGTGTACTTTCTACCGAGAAATGATCTCCGTAACCATTTTCCTCTGTTCGCAATCCATTCTCAGAGTGTACTTCCAGATAGTCAATCCATTTACATAATGCATCATAATATTCCTGTAGAACTGCCACGTCCCCATATTGTGTATACAGATTCCATGCGATCACCACTGCCGCATCTCCCCAGCAGTTATTGCCTCCGGCACCTCCGCGTCCGTCCCACCCTGTTCCGAAATTCCGGGGCGCCATATCAGGGAAGGCTCCATCATCGCTCTGCAGACTGCATAATTCCTTAAGATATTTCCGATAAAAAAGATCACTGTTGCTGTTATAGCATGCCATCCCCGAAAAGATCTGAGCATCACCTGCCCAGCCATGACACTCATCGCGCTGTGCACAATCCGTCGGGTTATCCAGGAAATTGCTTTTCTGACTCCATACCGTATTACTCCAATACTGATTAACTGCCTCGTCGGAACATTCAAATTCTCCGCTCAAATCCAGAGCAGAAGATAGCACCATACCGGTTACCTGATCCAGCGATGGAGCCTCCTCCAGTCCGGTAATCTGCAAATACCGGAAGCCATGATAAACCGATACCGGCTGGTACGTCTGCTCTCCGTCTATCGCCAGATAATAGTCTGTTGCATCTGCTGTTAACAGGTTTTCCGTCCATATCGTCCCAAGCACATCGTCTTTATTCCGCAGCGTATCACTGTTTAATGCTTCTCCATAGCGAAGCGTAACCAGATCTCCTGCCTTTGCATTCATTGTAATCCTGCACACTCCGGCAAAGTTTTGTCCAAAATCATATACATAAGTACCGCTTACCGGTTCTGACACAGATATCGGTCTTAGTTCCTGAATGCAGGTGATTGGTTCACTATACTTTCCAACATAGGGAAGATCATAATATCTGGAATCCACCTGATCTACCGCTGCCTGAAACCATGCAGTCTCCTTATCATCTTCTTCCGGCTGTACCTCAGCCGTTTTTCTACCTACAGTATCAATCAGATCTTCTCTTTCAGCAGTATCCGTCCAACTTCCATTCGTCTGGCACAACTCACGAGACGCATCGTAGAATTCTCCCTGGTACACATCATTTTCCCGAATTGGTCCATCCAGTGTTACCATGAATTCCTCATCTGTGCCAATCACCTGCTTCGTTCCATCGGAATAGGTAACCACCAAGGCACCGCGAAGTGCATTGGTATCCCCCCAGGGACTATAAATCTCAGGGTATCCGACTCCCCTGTCATACCATCCGTGAAACAATGTCATCTCCCAGATATGCAGAGCATCCGAAGCTTCTGTACTCATCAGTTTGTCTGTCACATCATATGTCATATAGGATAAGTACTGATTGTAGGCAAGTTTCCCAGGATCCAGAAAATCTTCACTTACTGCCTGTCCATCCATAAAAACCTCGAAATTTCCCAATGCTGTCAGATACAGCCTTGCATGGTCGATCTCCTTATTCTCCAGGTTAAATTCCCTGCAGAAAACAGGTGCCGGATCTTCCATTGCGCCCGACAGCATAAGTCCCGAACCTACTTTACACCGACCATCTTCTATGACAATATGATAAGGTGCAAAAATAGTATCTTCCTGCTCAAACTTTTCCTCATAGCAGACATTTCCCTCTTCATCCGTAACTACAATATCATCCAGCCATACATACTGTGTTCCGCGGCTCTTATAATAACCAATTGCTCCAAGCGAAGCACCATGAATGGTAAATATCCCAACTTCGCAGCCATTTACCGCTACTTTCATCTGATGATCCAGTACCTGCAGATCTACCTGATATATTCCATCCTCTGCTGTTTCTAGCGAGGCAGACGGAAATTCTACATTCGAATTGAGTTCTGACATATCTTTGACAGTGAATAGCGTATCTTCTCCCTGATTCTGCAGTTCACACAGAGTCATCGAACCATATCGCCCACTCTCTGCTCCAAATACGAAGCAGGCCGAAGTATCCCTGAGCTCCATCGTATATTGAATAAAATATGTAGTTTTCTCCTGTACTGTCGATATATTCCTGTCAGAATCTCCTACTGATATCCAATGTGCTTCCTCCGGGAATTCTCCCATCAGTCCGGTTTCAAAGTAACCAGTTTCTGTGGACACACACCTGCTTCCCTCTTCATCCCAGACATCCACCGACCATTCGTATCCGGTCTGCGGTTTCAGCTGCTCACCTTCATAAGGGACTGCCACAGACAGACTACTCTCCACTTTTCCGGAATCCCAGACACTGATTTCCGAAGCTATAGCATCATCCTGCTCTCTATTTCCCTGATCACATTCATACACCGCAATCCGATACGCTGACTGGCTTTTGCCCTGCTCCTCCGAATTCATCTGCCAGCTGAAAAGAGTGGATTCATCATCCACCCCGATCGGATTACGAATGTAGTTTGTTTTTAAATTTGTAATTTCTGTCTGCTTTGATGTGCCGCAGGCTGTGCATATCCCCAACACTAGTCCTAAAACACTAACGAAAATGTTTTTCTTATGTAGCAATGTCTTTTCCCCTCACCATCATCTGTGATACTTGTTTATCTTACTTTAATTTCCCTGCATCTGCAGTTCTGCCTCAGAAGACGTCCGAAAAAATACCAGCCACGTAAACCATAACCATGCTCCCAGATAAATAACAGCATGAATTATCGAAACTTCCGCTCCATCAAACAAATATGTCTGATATCGCAAGAGACTGGATATCACTTCTGCAGCTGTTATTATGCAGTACCGGCTATTCACAAATATAAGTAATATCAACAAAATATCAACCATATAACTATATCTTTCGTGCATCGCAGGCAGGAATAAAATACAAGTCCATGCTGTCCATGCAGCCATCTGTAAAAAGGCCAATGGCTGCTCCAGTCTTTTCCCCTTATACATCGCATAAGCCAATGCCATTCCCAATACTGAAACCGTTATCAGAATAGCCGGCTTTTTCAACATTTCATAATTGTCACCAACCAATATCCAAAAGCTGGGAAAATTCAGCCACATCAGTCTATGCGTGTCCGTTTGCTGAAAATAAAGCTGATACGGTTCCAGCCAATTGCCTCTCATCAGTATTCCCGGAATTGACAAACCGTACCATCCAGCAAGAATTAGAATGAAATTTAAAATAGAATACTTTTTCTCAAGAAAATAGTAAAACAAGAAAAAAGGAAGAATAAAAATCATTTGCATTTTAAATGCCAGTGCCATTCCCAATAACAGAAATGAAGGAACATATTTCTTTTCAAACAGGAAACACAATGCCATAATTACAAAAGCAATATAAATAGAATCACACTGTGCCCATGCAGCTGAATTCAAATACGTAACCGGCAATAATAAAACTGCTGCGTATACCCCTGCAAACAGCATCTGCGCCTCACTGTCTCTCAATCTACAGACGAGGAGACCACATGCTCCCGCCAGAAGAAAATCAAAGAAAATCGATAATCCCTTATACAGATATAATGCTTTAAATGGAAGATAGGTCATGCCTGCAATGATCATCTGATAAAGAATATTATAGTTGCCAACCTGCTGTTTCATTGCCTGCCAACCACCATTTGCCTTGATTTCCTCAAACCATGGCTGCAAATCGTGCTGAAAGTCTCCTGACTCAAACCTGCGCAGATAAAAGCATATCCATAAGCGAATTGCAGTGACTGCAATAACGCAAAGCAATCCCAAATTCTTCTTTATCCAGTCATATATATATTGTTCTATCTTTGTCATCTGTCTTGTCTCCCTCATTTCTATGCTACCATTATAACCTTAACATCACATCCCCGCAAACACTTAATATAAAACAAGGTGAATCACCGGCAATTTCATACGAATCTGCCATGATTCACCCTTGCAATAAAAATAAAGTGAACTAATGTGTCCCTGACTGAGTACACATTAATTCACCCTTATCCACACATCCTACACACCAATTAATTATTTTTGGTCTCTTCATTTGCCAGTATGATTCTGGCTAAAGCATCTGCATAATTCTGTCGTGCTTCTGCAGTCAGATGAATCCCATCCTCCAGATATTTATCGGCTCCATAGGCATCTATTCCAAGATCATAATAGCTGTTAAAGAATAAAGTCTGCTGCTCCCCTGCAATATATTCACAGGTTCCCATATAATCACGTAATGTACCGGCTCCCTTATCGGTCACATTACTGTCTCCCACAAAACGGTCTCCATTATAAAACAAACAATAATGAGGTGGGCATAAAATAATGGTGCAATCCGGTGCAAATTCTCTTAAGTCTGTAATTGCATTACGAAGAGCTCCGGCATAAGTATATGCACTATAAGGCTCATCATCATAGCTGCGGGGAGCTCCTTCAAAATAATCATTAATACCATATTCTATGATAAAATAATCGGTCTTACTAAAATCTACATTGGGATTATCCAAAATTTCCTTTGTTCTCGTCCCTCCAAAAATTGTAGTAGGAATTTTTTTCTGCATAGCCTTTACCACTCCCTGAAGACCTGTAGAATCCCATTTTTCATTTTCTGCAGACTGTGTTAATTTAATGGTAGCTGTTGTTCCTCCAATTGCCAGGTTATAAACATCTGCATTACATTGAACAGCTGTTAAATACGGAATGCCTGTACCATCACGGTTACTGTCAAAAATACTGTCTCCCAAAAATACCAGCTGCAAATCATTTCCCTGAGGTTCTACCTGATCCTCTTCCGTAATCACCTGCTCATGCTCCGGGAATACAATATCATCCTCATTGATCTGAATCGGTTCTTCCGTTGGAGCAGGTGTTGGCGTGGATGTGGGTGTTGTCTGCTCTGATTTCATATTTTGAATAACTTCCTGAAGATTAACTATTTCGTCACCTTGTGCCGAGTCCGTTCCTGCCTGATTAACCTCCTCTGTTGTTTTCGTACATGAACAGCACAGTACTGCCACTATAATTACTAATACTATTTTCTTTATTTTTCTCATAAACGCCTCACCAACCTTTATCTGTTACTAATTGATTTTAGAATAGCATATTTTTCATAATAGTAAAGTTACTTAAGAAATAATTAAGACTTTCTTATATAAAATATGCGATTTTCCAAAAAGATATTCCATCCAATCTCAAAGACATGTAAAATCAATCAAGTCTTGAAAAACCACGGATAACCAACTATACTTTTATTGAACAAAAGCTTATGGAGATGAAAATGAATTCTTTTAAATCAATGTCCCTGAAAGAAAAAATGATATATTTGCTTACCTTAGTATATTTGTTACCGTTTTTTATCTTAATTGCAGCAAATATGCTTTTTTCAATGTTTCAGACTACTTATATGGATCTTTATCTGGATACGGAAAAGCCGCTATATAAATCCGATCATCCTATATTACTGATTGCACTTGTCTTATTCCTTATTGCCGGATTAACATACTGTTTTAAAAAGAAAGAGATTACAACTGAAATCTGCTCTGCATTCGAAAAATTTTCCCTGATCTGGGCTGCCCTTATCAGTCTGTTTATTATTTTTCTGTTCCGTGTAAGAGTAGCGTGCGACAGTGCATATCTGAGTGATATTGCCATCGACTTTCTGAACGGAGACTATTCCTCCCTTACCGGGAACGGCTATCTGGTTCATTACCCTCATCAGCTCGGTATGATTGCCTTATTGGAGGTCATCTATGCTGTTTTTGGTATTGAAAACTACACCGTTTTGCAATTTCTGAATGTAATTGCTATTGTTTCAACCATATATTACCTGCATCGCATTTCCGATGAAATGTTTCACAAACCTCAGATTCAGATCCTGCTTTCTTTACTGTGTATCGGTCTGCTTCCCTTATATTTATATACAACATTTATATATGGTGACATCCCTTCCCTGGGACTTATTGTCCCGGCTGTCTATTATATTGTCCGTTATTTAAATACGCAGAAAAAAATCTATTCCATTCCTGCAATTGTTTTAATGACCCTTTCGATGGAATTAAAATCCAATTCCTCCATTATTCTTGTGGCTGCCATTATTATTCTGATCCTGCATATGATCTGCCATAAGGATAAGTTTGTTGTCCTGTTCCTGTTACTCCTGATCGGCACTCCCTATATCACAAACACTGCAGTGAATGCCTGCTATGCTCATGCCGCCAAGCTTGACCATATTCCTTCCGGCATCCCCAAAGCTGCCTGGATTGCCATGGGATTACAGTCCAATGACTATATTGAGAACGGATGGTATAACTCATACAACTGGGATATTTATACCGAAAATAACTTTGATACCTCTGCCACTACAGATGCCTGTATTGATTCCATTAAACAATCAGTCCGGGAATTTGCAAGCCATCCTAAGACCTGCCTGAAATTCTTCTACAAGAAATTTATTTCACAATGGAATGATCCCGGATATCAGGCACAGATCACTATCGAATGGTATAGCCGCCACAGGGATGACCAATCTGATCTGGCATTATATTTCATCTATGGAAATGGACGTTTGATCCTGGAATCCATAATGAATTTTTATCATTTCACCATCCTCCTCGGCAGCAGTATATTTGCTTTCTGCAGCTTAAGAAAACATGAATTAACCAATACGCTCCTTTCCCTATGTGTATTCGGCGGTTATTTCTTCCACCTTTTCTGGGAAGCCGGCGGACGTTATGGATTATGCTATTTCGTTTTATGTCTCCCTATGGCCGCATGGGGATTCTGGAAACTAACCTCAAGGCAATAACGTAACCGATTCCAATCCATAAAATCTGCAGATGCCTCTGTTTTTCCAGTCCTCAGAATTTTGTTCGATGTCTGCAAAATACAGTAATGCCGGCCGGGTTGGAAGCGGATCCACCTCTATGTTCTTCTCTCCACTTTCATATAACTTCATTCTTTCACCGAGTGCATTTCCATATGCCTGTGCGCTTCCATTCGCCAGATCGGTTGTCGCAGACGACATCACAAAATAATCCGGGTCCGGAATCACCGTCAGTACCGAAGCTGTTGCAAAAAATAAAATACATCCTGTCACCCACCATGCCTGTGCAGGTGAAAAGTCTTTTCCTTCTTCTTTTCCCTTAGAATATAACCGTTGACGCACATATCCAACCACATATCCCTCACATAATGTAAGTATTAAAATGTACATTGTGTAGGTTAAGGCCTGCAATCTTGCTGCTTCCATGTTTCCCACGGCAAACAGCGGAGGAGTCATCATAGCTGAAACGAGACAATATCCAAATCCAACTACAATCAATGGACAGGGAAAACGAAACGTTGTATTCCCCAATGCCTTCCAGAATAATGGAATCAGAATAATAAGTAAGATGGCAACAGGCCATCCGGACCATTGATCCATACAATAATCCAGACAATAATAAAAGGAAATGAGAACTGCTTTCACAGGATTCATTCCATTCGTTCCCTCTGCCCTGATCCAGTTTCCCGGAGATGCTACATTTAGTACAAAACCAAATAAAGAAAATGCAATGGGAACCAGTAAAGGCTTATACTCTTTCCATTTCTTTAAGGCCACTCCAAATCCAATAACAACCAGCATAATTACCGTTACATTTAACGCGGTCATCTGATTTCCCCCACCTACCAGAAAGCCAAGAATACTTGCGAGCACCAGGTCAGCAATTCTCCTCTTTCCACGATCGTAAACCGCTGCAATCAGTACGCCAAAAAAGAACAGACTCAGACTATGGATTAACATATAATTAGCTGCTCCGGCATACCAGTAAAATGCTTCTACTCTTCCTACCATACATTGTACCGTAACAAAAAGCATACACATAATAATACTATGAGAAATATATTTATCTGCTTTAAATACCTTCACAAAGATATTTCTGAGCAAATACCAGGTAGATAAGCTGAGCATGGAAACCATAATCCATACCGTCAATACATAAAACCGTTCTCCAAACACACTGGGCGGTACAGACATCAGAAAGTTGGAGGTAAAATATCCCATCCAGTTCACCCAGTCCTCCGCTGCTCTTGCAATTCCGGCACCGAGCACTGCGAACAGGTTATGACTGTTTACCCATACCTGTCTGCAGTTACTGCCAATAGAATAATCATCCGCACTCGGATAATTGTACCATCCAATCCACAAAACCGGAATTAAACTTCCTAAATATACAATGGTCAGAAAAAAGGCGATTCTTTTGGGTGTTATCCAATTTGTTATCTTTTCTTTCATCATGATTTCTCTATGCTTTCCTTTTTATCATCAAAAACTATCTGGCTTTTCCCTTATACCGGTTACATGCATCAATGACCATTGTAACCTCTTCATCCGTCATTTCCGGAAACAGCGGTAAGGTTACGCAATGCCCGGCAAGATGCTCTGCATTGGGGCAGTCTCCCTCCTTATATCCCAAATGTGCATATGCTTTTTGCAAATGACAGGGAACCGGATAATGCTTATTACACTCCATCCCCTTCCCATTCATATATGCAATCAGGTCATCCGGATCCTCCACCGTAACAACAAACAGATGAAATACCGGATCTGTATTTTCCGGATGGGACTGCATGGTAAATAACGGATTCGTAATTTCCCGTATATACCTTCTGCCAATTACTCTTCTTCTCTGTGTCCATTCCGGCAGGTATTTCAATCCAACACTGAGTACCGCCCCCTGCATTCCTTCCAGACGGTAATTATATCCGATCATGTCATGATAATAACGTACATGGCATCCCTGATTTTTCATGGTGGTCATATAATCATAGTACTCTTCTTTTTTACAGGTAACACTCCCCCCTTCTCCAAATGCATAAAGGTTCTTACCCGGATAAAAGCTGAAGCACCCCATCTCGCCTAATGTGCCCACTTTCCTATCTTCATATAATGCGCCATGTGCCTGCGCACAATCCTCTACCACATACAGCCCGTATTTGTCTGCAATTTTCTTAACTTTATTAAATTCAAACGGCTGTCCATAAAGATGGACTCCGATAATCGCCTTTGTTTTATCGGTAATTCTCTCTTCTATTTTATCGGGATCAATTTCCCATGTATCCGGAGTACAATCTACAAATACCGGGGTCGCTCCCGTATAAGTAACTCCCCATGCTGTCGCAATGTATGTATTCGCAGGTACAATCACTTCGTCTCCGGAACCAATTCCCAATGCTGCGATGGCACAATGCAGTGCGCTCGTTCCATTATTCACTCCAACCGCATAGGGCACTCCACAAAAAGCAGCAAATTCTTTATCAAATTTATCTGCATATTTCCCACCCGAAAAAGCCGTCTCCTCACACACTTTTTTAATTGCTTCCAAATATTCTTCCCTGTGCTTCCGGTAATCCCTGGTTAAATCAATTCTTTTCAGCACGTGCCTGATCCTCCTGTCTGAACGCCTTCTTCAATTTATAAATTCGTATGATATAGTTCTTAATGGTTTTCCAGACCTTAACGGTTGTATTATAGTCCTCCTGCCACTCCACCGGCATATCATAAATATTCATATGATTCCGCTCTGCACGGAGTAAAAACTCAATCGTATAGAACCATCCGTTATCATCACTGCACTCTTTCACCAGCTGCTCAGCCGCGTCCTTTCGAAGGAAGGTAAATCCACACACAGCATCCGTTGCCTTCATATGAAAGAACGCTTTCAACAGAAAAACAAGCCCCATGGACGTAATCTTTCGATACCACTTGCGTCCTCTGGTATCCGATTCTTTGCTGAATCTGCTGCCATTAACATATTGGAGCTCCGGATTTTCCTGAAATAACGCTATCGTTTTACTCAGATATTTCAAATCTGTTGATAAGTCAATATCCATATACCCGACTATATCACTGTTGTTTAACTCAATTCCTTTTCGAAATGCAATGCCAACACCACGCTCATTTATTCTTACGTAGGTAACCTCAGGATATTTTTCTTCCAGTTCCCGTCCGATCTCAGGAGTCTCATCATCCGACCCATTATCAAGAATCATCAGCTGAAAGGGTATGGTTACATTCTCCTTTAAATATGCCATAGATTTCTCGATGCCGTTCCGAAGCCTCAGACGTTCATTCAAAACCGGAAACAAAAGATTAATACTTAACTCATTCTGATTCATTCTTCCCACCTTATTAAAATGTTACTTCCCCATCATGGGATATCAATGACACACTATCAATGGCATCCAATGAAGCAATATCCTGAACCATATCATGTCCATCCTTCACGCGTAACTCAATAACCATATTACACTTCATCATGGAAATATTTCTGGATTTTATCTTATAATATCTTGCGTATTTCTTTACCCGCTCAATCACCTCTGACTCTTCTTTTATATCCTTCAGATTCATAACGAGGATCATCGGAGCCCTTCCAACCGGCAGCATATTCAAAATCACTACCAAAATTGTTAAAAGTGCAGATAAGATAAATGCGACCTCCATAACTCTCGCCCCACAGCAAATGCCCACTGCTATCGACCAGAATAAGAAACAAAGATCCATTGGCTCCTTAACGGCTGTTCGAAATCGTACAATAGACAACGCACCAACCATACCCAATGAAATAACAATACTGGATTGAACTGCCAAAATAATAGCAGCTGTAACTACCGCTATGACCGCAAGTGCAATGTTAAAGCTTTTGGAATAAAAAATTTTCTTAGTAACCAGACGATATACAACAAAAATATAGCAGGCCAGAATACAGGCAATTCCCAACACCATTATTGTATTCTCTAATGTAATACTTTCGCTTGTATAATTTGATAAAAAATCGATCAAAAATGTTTGCATTTGTATAATCCTCCATAAAATCAGCGTGCAAATTTCCTACATAGATAATATTTTGAAAACGTACTTACCTGTAGTCCATTTAATTGAAGCAATGAATAAATCTCATCCGGTATAAAATCGTCAAACTTCACTTCCATCAACGCACTTCCAACAGGTAATATGCCTCTTCCTCCAACCTTTAAATCCAAAAAACTATTTGTATCATTAATACTTTTTATATTTTTATCAAAGGTTATCCTGACATTGGCATCGCCCGGTCGATAAACATATGGAATTCTATCATAATCAACAATGATCTTCGGCATCATTAATCTTGTTTCCATCAGATACGCTAATTTCCATAAAACCTGTTGATCTTCCTTAATATCTGAAGGCACTCTTCCTGCCATCAACATTTCACATTGCTGTAAGGAGATTCCACAGTTTCTTTTTAGTGTCATGCCATGACACTTCTGCTTAAGTTCCAGCTTAATACGTTCCTTAGCACCATTATAAATACGGATACGGTACTTTTCTCTATTGTCGATACCGTTCTCATTAGCCATAAAGCAGCTGTTTTCATAATCATCGAAATAAAGACTTCGTATATTATAATATCCCTGTTCTCCAACATACGAATCAAGTTCGGCTATGGTATTTATCTTAGCATCCTCCATAAGAATCTGTGCCTGAGACAGTATATACTTATATTCGTGTCTATACCGAGCTGTTTCCAATTATTTATCTACCTCCCTGATCCAAATTCCCTCAATAACGCAATCCTTCTCAACAACATACCCATTCTCTACCTGCTCCCCTGTTTCCATATCAAAATATCCCCTGAAAGAATAATCCGGATGTTCATAGTCAGGCAGGTGTTCCAATGCTGTTCCTCTTTCTACCCAGTAATATAAAGTCTGGTTATATCCCTGATCCAGAAAAGGTGCCGGATTTCTTACCTCTACCACACAGAAATCCCGTTGTTCGATCCATAATTTGTCCAAAAAGGCAAGCTTTTCCGACATGAAATTTCTCACCACTGCGACATGTTCATCCAATGTATCAAAGCAATGATAATCCTCTCCCTGTCGATCCTTTTTATCCTTTATATCCTGTAGTTCCTCCGGAACAGTAAACCACCAGTCCTTTCTTTCTGTATGCCAGCGTAATGTATCCAGAAGAGTAGAACGCCTTATGACTCTTATATCTTCTTCAATACCACTGTCCAATTCCTTCTTATAATTTTCACGAAATACGCTACAATATTTCTGAATTACTATTTCTCTGAATTCCGGATGCTTCCACATTGCTGCCAGCCAACGGTTCTGATTGTTATTATCCTCCGGCCGCGACATCCAGACTATAGAAGTTAATGCTTCCGGAACTCCATACATCGGGGTGTTGACATTCCCCATAATACCATCGAAATCCCATGCCGGTCCTGAATACCATAAAGAGTCTTCCTCCCTGGATGCATATGCAAACTGGCTTGTAATACCAATATCATGATCACCTGATAGTTCTTCTATCAGCCATGCTTCTGCAAATGATTCCAAATCAATCAGTTCTTCTAAGGCTTTACCACTTTTTTCACTTATACCGTCTTCTGCAAACAACGCACTTTCTACATCATTCAGTCGTCTTTCAATAATGCCAAGATCTTCCTTCGTCAAAATATCTTCACTGTGTACAATAAAAATTTGTCCTCTGTCTGTAATAATCTGAGTTGTATCTTCCCGGGCCCTAAAATCCAGCTCCATTTCTATGAACCAACTGTTTTTAGGATCAATTTCAATTCTGTTTTCTGCAATTTCTACAGCTTCCGTGAGCAGATAAAGTCCCTGATATTCTCCATTCAAATAAACTTCTACATACTCTCCCTGAGGCTCGTAAGCTTCCACACTTTCATATGCCAAATCTCTGATTACCTTATTTCGGATATAGGAGCCATCCGTTGCATTCGCAATCAGATTCCACTTCAGAGCCGGTTCCATTCCCAATACTTCCCGCGGTTTAAAAAAGGAAAACGTGAACGGTTTTTTATCAAATGTCGCCGTCAGATTTCCTCTGACCTTAAACTTATTCAATCTTTCGTCCCAAAGCAGATCCCCCTGCTCATCCACCATTATTGCTGTTCCGGCTTCAATATATTTTTTATTGTCAAATTTTTCAAACTTTAATAAATCCTTCCGGTCTTCCACTGTCACAAACAGTGCAGGTAAATTTTCAGACGTCAGTACCTGTAATGTAGACTCCAAATGGCACACACCTTTTCTGTCATATACTTCCAATGTGTGAATTTCCTCATTTCCATCATCTGTCCATACATCTCTGTTTCTTACGGTTTCGCCATCTAACCGCAATACTCCGATCCAGTCTTCGTACCGGAAAGTCATGGATTTATCCTTCTTCGCATACCAGGAAGGCAGAAACAGATAGAATCTGTCTTCACTTTCATCTTTCCATAAAACTAAACGGATTGCTTTATCGTCCGTCATACATTCAATCGTAAGACGTCCAATGACAGCCTCCTCATAATTGGTTTCTTTTATAGATATAACACAGGAGAAAATAATGATAATACTGGAAAGAATAATCATAAACCAATATATTTTTTTCAATGCTTAACCACCTTTTCTATATCTGCTACAAGATATCTTTGCTGACGAAATACCAAATTTAATAATACTGACAGATACTTAAGAATAATGGTAAGCAATGCAAACACCCCAAAGAAGCCAAGAGCCAGAAAGCTCATGGTCGAAAGCCAGCCCTCCACCGGCTTATTGGAATTAAAAAAATCACTTATAACATAAATTCCCATGCCTATAGTCAAAAATAAGAACATACCACTTAATACTGCAGACAATTTTTCCATTGCATTCGTAAAATAAATAAAAGAATCCAACGCTAATGCCGTACGCTCCCGTGTTATCGTTTTATTCTTTATCCTTGCCATTCTGTCCTTACTCTCATAGGCAATCGTCACATTTTTCAGCCCACAATTCATATATACTGCTTTACGATAAGGAATGTACTGTCCCATAGACTTAATTCTGTTAATTGCACGTCTTGACACAATCCGGAATGTTTCAGGACCTATCTTTCCACTTGTCCGGCTGGTACTGTTGTACAACAGGTAAAAAAGTCTCGAGGTCCATCTGACCTTTCCCCTGCTTCTTGCTGCTACAATATCATTTCCTTCTAACAGTTTCTCATAAACCCTCATAATTAACTCGGGATCATAATCCACAAACACATCATCAAATTCGAAAACAAAATCTCCAATAGCAATATCCCGTCCGGCATTCATCGCACTTTCCAGACCCTGAAAGAAGCTCATATGAATGATATTCACCATTGCCTTTATCTGATTATTCTCAATATACTCCCGCAATTTGGAAATTGTACCATCCGTACAGCCGTCATCCACACAGACCATCTCAAATTCCTGAAAATGGCTGTTATATACCGGTAAAACTTTATCCAGGAAATAATCAATATAGCCTTCGACATTATGAAGATATACTACCACAGATATAAATTTCTTTTCTTTCTGCATCTTGTTATTTATTCTCCCATATTTACACTAAATATTCATCCAGATCATAGACTGTATTTATCTTTCCGGAAAGTACGCTGATAAAAACAGGCTCTTCACTGAGCACCCTGATTGCTGTCGGTCTGGAGTCATCTACCTCTGAAGATTTCAGAATGGGTTTCATGGAATACAGGGATTCTCTATAGGTATAGACATATTCATCTTTCAAATATTTATCTGCCAGATGTGACATATACGGCCACGCAGAATCCGGTTTGTGCGGGCATATATTACAATTTCCCAGATTATCCTCAGAACAACAAAAACCTGAATCTTCAATTCCTTTCTGACAATGAAAAGATGGAAATTCCTCATATGAAGTCACATGGGGGGTAAAGGTTACCGATGTCAATGAATGAAGCCCTGTCTTTCCAAAAGGCATAATAGAAAAGAATGGTCCATCCATTACGGTAATTCCTGTGCTCTTAAGTACCTGAGACGGCTCACAGAGAATGATTTCACAAAGCTCATATTTAATATCAAAGAATGTATGATCCATCCCTTCTAATTTATTGATGATCTGATTTACAGATGCATAGGTTGCATTCAACACAAATGGAGCTTCCATCCTGCTGTCTCCATGCAGCCATATTTCAAACGAATTATGCTTTTTAACGATCTTTTCTATTCTTGCTCCATAGACAATGGTAACATTGGGAAGATCTTCCAGCTCCTGCTCATAATATTTTTGCAGGATTTTGGCATCATACGTATATTCCTGAGTCATAAAAGCCCCATCACACATTCCAGGCTTAAAATAACCGGAAGGTGACACTTCATCACACCGAATTCCTGCTGCCTTACAGAAATCCACAAATTGACGGGCATTTGTCCAGGAAAACTTGTCCGATGTAGCGTATACCTGATCAAACTGATCATAAATGCAAAATCCAAAATCCTCTACAAAACGTCTGAAATAGCCTGCCGATTTTACTGCTGTTGTCAGGCTTCTCGGATAATGATATCCCATGTGGACTCTCGCCTGATTGATATAAGTCGCCCGTTCAAATGGTGCCTGATCGTATTCCAGAACTAAAACCTTTTCTCCCCGCTTTCCACAAAACCTGGCCGCATACAATCCATACAGACCTGCACCAATGATAATTCTGTCATACATTTCTCCCATAAGCTTCTCTCCGGTTTTATTCCTCTATTCTTCTAAAAAAAGCAAACTGTGCTCCATTGTATTCAAATTCCTCATGAACATAAAAGTGGTCTGTAAGTCCCGGATATTCACATTGCATATAATATAGACTCGCAGTTGAACAGAAAAACCATTCTTCATCCTCCAGATCCTTTCGCACCATCTCCATGGTATCAAGAGGGGTGTTTCGGTAAGACCATTCCGTCGTATGTAAATGGGTATCCCTGTCTATCAGTGCCATCAGCTCCGGAACACCTTCTCCAAAAGATTTTGCATCTGGTGGAATCTGTATCCAAATGTGCTCTGCGAACTCGGCAAGTTCATCCCGCTTCCATATGGTCTCAGCCGATTTTTTCCATGCAGAGGGCATGGAATACAGGCTGTCAAAGGCCATAATGAACAAAATAAATGTAGTAATAATTCGTAATGAGAGAAACAGGAAACGCTGTGGTCTGGCAAATAATGCTTCTTTACTGCCTTTCCACTCTAAATATACCTGTTGGCTCTTTTGAAGAATAATTGCCTGTAAAATCAACATCAAAAACATGACAATAAACATGCAGCCTTCCACGGGCCGATTAATATAATACAGCATTAATCCAAGACACATTACACCCAAAAGAAAATAATATGGCTTTTCTCCCTTTTCCTGCCCTTTTTCAGGTAACAACAGGTAAAGCAGCGACATAACTGTAATTCCAAGAAACAGGACAGCAGATCCAGTCCATGCATGTGTCACATCCGGAAGCGGGAGCTCTATACTATCAATATAACCCCTGTCCGAAATAAGCGGGAACATAAACTCCTCAAAGTTCAAAATACTGCCACCCGCCAAAAGATTATACCCATTAATCACACCATAAGCCAGAACAAACGGTAATAATACATAAATGACAAGTTCCCTGAATAACAGCCCCACCTTATGAATTGAAAACCTCTCTCCATCCATGGCATACCATGCCCAGCTATACGCCGCATAAGACACCATGGTAACAATTCCGACTTCCGTCGACCAGACAAAAGACAACGTCAGCAGAATAACAGAAAGCACATGATACCGCTTTTGTTTTCTGTGTTCAAGTAAGGCAAATGCTGCTATTGCAACCGGGAATATCATTCTATGAGGGTGCACCTGCATATATACCCCTCCCTGCATCAGCATAAAATACTCCTCGCCAATCGCAAACAATGCCAAATAATAAATCACATTGCTTTTAGCAAAATAATTTAAAATATACGCAAATAACAGGATCGATACTGCTGCAATCGCGGCAGTCACGATCCAGATTCCCGTCAGATAATCCACATGAAAAAATCTATGCAGCACTTTCAGAACCGGCATATAAAGAATTGCATAATGCCCATATAAGGATTCCATATGATGGCTATATGGTATAAGCCAGCATGCATTTATGATACTGTTGGTATATGCATGGCTGTGATATGTTCCTCCCTGGACATCCTGAAAAATATTCGGTGCATAAAATTGAACTGATGTACCAATCGTAAACAAACCCGTAATTACTACCCGTACTATCTTATTCCTTCCATATACTTTTTCTGTTGAAGACCTCTTTAAAAGAAAAAGACACACTGCTGTTCCGGCCAGCATCAGTGTTATCCAGAGTGGAAAGGGAAATGTTCTTCGTATCAGTTCAGCTGCATCCAGAGCTTCTGCCGTATTTGTTTCATTAATATAAAACAATATCAGCCATACCGTAAGTGCCACAACTGGTAATACACACCATATTCTCTCTGCTTTGTCAGAATACCTTTCCTTTCGTCTTCCTGATATAATGCAAAATAATACCGCAGCAAGCACAAAGACAATACATGCTGCAACAAAAAATCCCATATTCCTTAATGGGATAAAATATCGTAATAGTGCAAAGCAAAAAAAACTAAGACTACCTATAAAAATACTTTTTCCACGTAATGACATCTCTTATTTACTCTTTTCCGGTTAATGTAATATACACAGCTTTGCCTTTTTATAAAGCAATTCATTATATCATTTTGCTTGAGCAGCGTCAAATCAGCATCTCGTGACTCTCCTTCCATCATTTCTCATTCTTCAGGCCAATCCGGTATATTCCATATTCTTCTCCACGAACTGTAACGCCTTCCGTCTCATAAATACATTCCTGTCCATCCAGCTTCTCCGGATCCGCAATACAAGAGTCCCTGCTCTGTATAAGATAAATATAATCTTTCTCCGGGAAGCTTTCCCTGCACCATGCAATTACCTGATCCAATGATATTATCTGACTCTGTTCTTCACTCCAGTCAGCATAAGTAGTAATCTTCCCACTTCCTGCATAATAAAACCGGTAATCTTTCAAATAGGCCAGGATAGTGGATTCCATGGGTACATCCGTCGAAAGAATAATTTCATCCGGTGAAATCTCCTCCCTGATAAATTCTGCTGCATTCTGTCCATCCGAATAGCTTCCGTGAAGGGCCTGCTGCAGATTTGACGGCTCTGCATCCGAATTCCAGTGCAGGAGCATGACCACTGCAAGGATTCCAAGCAGAACCTGCAGGGTCCCTGCTGCTACCCGGTAAATCCGGTCCTTTTCCCTTTTCTTTTCCTCTGCGGTCTTTTGCATTGCCCATAACATCCACAGGAACGTGAATACAAGGGAAAGATAATGCCAGATATGAAGCTGATAGACCATTACACTGAACACACACTGGAAGAGATAGCTAAACAGCATGACCGTGGCGGCTCCTATGTTACGAAGCCGGTATGAAACAACCGCTGCTGCCAGAATAACAGCCACGAAAAAAATCGTACACATGGTCTGGCTAAAGCCGGTCACACGGATGAGAATAATATATGCATAATTCCGGATTTCACGAAGCAGTTCCCGGCCGCCGAAGCTTTGAAACTCAAACATGGGACTGTCCGAGACCTGATAAAACTGTACCATCCAGAACAAAAGACTTACAAACGGGATCCATATTCCCTTAAGACAATTCCCTAAGCGTTCCATAGATCCGGTATGAATTCTGTTATAGACATTTTCAACAAGCCAGACGAATGCAATCATACCTGCCGGAGCTATGGCAATCGTATCAGCCTGAACTAACAAACCAAGCAATATTCCATAACGAACCGGATGTGCATTTCTCTCTGAATAGTTCCATGCCAGCAAGATCAAAATCAAGGCTATCAGACAGTAGTTCCGAGCAATCGTCGGATAGAAATAGGTAAATACCGGTGAAAATACAACCAAGGCCTTTATTCCAATCCATTGTGGACCCTTCCACAAATAGATTCCTGCCGCCACTGTCATAACTATAGTACTGATCATCCCTATCGTCCGGAACGGCAGTCCTGCCCTGGCAAACGGCATAACAAGAAAATACCACAGGCAAGGATGCCCCTGGTATTTAATCTCTTTTAATAACTGCAGCGGACTCAGGGCCCGGGCCATCAGCCAGACATTCGCTTCATCCCGCCAGGGCTCGTGATACCATAATAATATTCCGTTAAACAGTACGTATACGCTAAAAATAAGTATGACCAGATAAGGTTTTAGCTTCTCGCACACTTCTTTCATCTGCCGGTTTTCCTTTCGCCTCAATCTGTTCATTATCATACCGTAAATCACGAAAAAGAGCAATCATTTGACGGAATATATATTTTTCACTCATTCCTCTCTTGAAGAAAATACTTTATTTTGATATCATAAATTGAATATTATAAGGAGTCTTAGCAAATGAAACTAACCAGCCTTTCTGCCAAAACAAATGAAGAAAAAAACGCTATCTTTGGACGCTGTCCGCCATTGTCATCGTTATTATTGATTTTCTGGTATTCTTTCGTGCAGAAGGAACCGGAGATATCCGGGAACATTTTATTTATTGGATTGATAACGTATACCAATATGGTTTTCGCCAGGGATTCATTGAAAACGCAGATATGTATCCTCCGCTTTCCACCATTTTGATGTATATCGGTTCCCGCATCTTCTTTATCTTTGAAAATGCCCAGGCCATTCGCGGTATGGATCTTCTTATGCTGCTTGTATGTGGCCTTTGGATTATCTATAAATATAACAAACCCGAATATGGTTTCTGGATGATCATTTCATGCTTATTAAGTGTTCATCTCGGCTTTATAGATGCACTGGTATTTCCCTTCTTAATTATTGCTTTCTATTTTTTACAAAAAGAACGTTATTGTCTGTTTGCCGTATTTTTCACTCTTTGCTGTTGTGTAAAAATGCAGCCATTAATTATTGCCCCAATCCTTGTATGCTATTTTATTACTCTATCGATCAAGAAACCGTATTTCACTGCTCCAATCAAACGGATTCTGCAGATGGGAATATGCGCTATTCTTACCTTAACTCCATTTTTCCTCATTTATGGAATAGAACCGATTATGAAATGTATCCGTTCCGGACTTATTGCTCCCGGTTTTAGTCCCAATGGTCTGAACTTTATCTGGATTGTTCAGTATTTTCTGGAAATGTATTTTCCTGATAAAACAATGCCATTAACGAATGGACTTCCGGAAATCTACTGGGGACCGCATGGGGTTATGCACATTTTCAACTATGTTTTCTGGTTTATATTTATTGCTTTGGTTATTTTTACGCTGCTTATAAAGCATAAAACCCCAATTATCATTTTAAAAATATGTATTATTGAATATACCTTTTACTTCCTGTTCAAGCTGGCTGTTCATGAAAATCATCTAATTCTTGCCATGGTATTAACAGCAATTCTGCTATGTTTGGAGGATACCATGATCAACCGATGGATTTTTATGGTTTATGCCTTTATAACCAACATGAATATGTATCTGTTTTATGGCATTACCGGAATAACTTATTTCCACAATTTATCTGTCGCTAATATTCCCAACAGTGTAATTCTGGCAAGTGCCAACACAGTGGTATTACTCGGTGTTAATCTCCTATTATTTATCAGTATATTAAAGGATCAGCGTTGACTATAAGGACTCCGGTAAAGGAATTGTTCAAATGATTCTCCTCTATATCATAGGACGCTATATTCGCACATACAGGGATGTCTCTCCTGCTAAATGGAAGTGCTTTATTCTCTTACTATTACTGTGGTGCTTAAACACCCTTTCCATTCTGCACCCCATCCAATTTGGCGGAATTACACATTCACTTTGCCGTGACAATAGCATTACAAACATTCTCATCACAATTCTACTCTTTTATATTTTTAAGAGTATTGATGTTTCTTTCCAGTTAATAAACCGGCTTACTGCTAATATTTTTGCTGTTTTTGCTCTGGAAAATGCAAGTACCCATATTTTAGCTCAATTAATGCTAGATTATGAACTACAGGTTTCTGGAACCTTTATAGCCTTTTTCCTCATAATTCTAATGGTGTTCGGAATTTTCCTCTTGAATAGTCTCATTGGTGTTATAAGAGAATTTCTGTTATCCAGAATGGATCAGTTTATTATCAGATTACTAGTATATGGTAAATAATCCTATGTCAGATGAAAGTTACTGGCATCCCCAATATAATGCAAAATTTTATCCATTTTCACTTAAAAACTCATGTACTTGTAACAGAACGGACACCAGGCAGACGACATGGAATATAAACTATCAAAGGCCATGATAAACAGAATAAACGTAGTAATAACCCGAAGTGACAAAAATAGAAATCGCTGAGGTTTGTCAAATAAATGCTCTCTAGTGTCTTTCCACTCCAGATATATATTCTGACTCTTCTGCAAAATGACTGTCTGTAAGATCAACATAAGGAATAAAACAATAAACAGGCTTCCTTCTACCGGACGGTTAATATAATAAATCATTAATCCAAGGCACATTACTCCCAGAAGCAATAAGTACGGCTTTTCTTCCTTTTTCTCCCCATTCTTAGGAAATAACAGACAAAGCAATGAAGCAGATGCAATTCCAAGAAACAGAATGGAGTTTCCCATAGTTAAAGATACCACACCAAATATGATGAACCCACGCTTATAC
>ERZ773104.183-NODE-183-length-95508-cov-42.045195_pt1 | contig 95508 bp, 74 predicted proteins | sample MGYA00511920_ERZ773104 | MGnify/ENA primary metagenome ERZ773104 (study PRJEB29015, sample SAMEA2737857) | human gut metagenome | biome: human gut; feature: human-associated habitat; material: faeces | place: China | collected 2012 ... | reverse complement strand
TTTAGAGTGTGGCATAAAAAAACTAATTAGCCAAGGCGCAGGATTTGACGTTTACAGAAGTTCAAAGATATCTTTCTGTTCTGTATCAGTTGGTTTGAGAAGCATCCATTCATCCAAAATGAGAAGCAACGGATTGGAATATTTTGTCATAACTTTACGGTAATTCCCTTCAGTTCGTGCAATGCCCAGATCCATGAGTAAGTCTGGCATACGAACATACCTGGTGTTGTAATACTGCTTGCATGCTTCCATACCAAATGCACATGCCATGTATGTTTTACCATAGCCTGTTGCACCGGTAATAAAAAGATTCCGGTGTTCAGATATATATTCACAGGTGGCAAGTCTGTTTATCAGATCCTTGTTCAGCTTGCGCCCGGAAGTATAATTGATATCCATGATATTTGCTTCCGGCTGATCGAATCCGGCATTGCGAATGAGCCGTTTTTGACGGTTATTCTTGCAGTTGCTGTATTCGATATCTACCAGCATTCCTAAACGGTCTTCAAAAGGAACTTCCTTAAATTTAGGATCGTCAAGCTGGTTACGGAATGCATCTGCCATTGTGGTAAGACGCATTTCAATAAGTTTATCTATTGTGTTTTTTGCAAGCACAATTTGTGCTTGCAAAAAACATTGTTATGGGATCCGATGCAATGGATGTGTCAAATCTTCTTTCGAAGAGTCAGAAACTGGCTCAGGCACCGGGAAAGGAGGCTGATGTATAATGCTCACAGGAGAATCACTTACCAATGCGCTAGTAGATGAACTCAATGATCTGGGGCTTCCCAACATGGCAGCCACCCTGGATACACTCTACCGTTCAGAAAGATTCCTGAAACTTGACCATCTTTCGCTAATTGCGGAACTGATTGAACCGGAATATCAGGATAAGGTCAGTAAACGTGTGAATAACCGGCTCAGGCATGCAAAATTGATTGGATGCCCGCAAAGCCTTGAAGATTGTGTTGATTCCGGGAGCAGAGAGTATTTACCATGTGGAATTACATCGGTTCTGTCTTCGTTGGCATTTGTACGGGATGGGTTAAATATCTGTATTCTTGGTCCGTCTGATAGCGGCAAGACACATCTTGCAAAAGCAATCGGCATTGCAGCCTGTAAGGAACATAAAGTAGAGTATCATCATTGTGAATCTTTTTTAGAGGATATGGTTGCACTTAAAAATGTCAGCTATGAGAAATATGAAAGAAAACTAAAGCTTCTTGAACGTCTTGATTTGCTGATACTGGATGATTTTCTGCTCCATACAATTACAGATGAGCGAGAGGTAAAAGTCCTGTTCATGATTCTGGAAAAACGTTGTGAGGCTCAAAAAAGTACTATTGTGTGTTCACAAAGGGAACCTAAGAGTTGGGCATTCATGATACTGAATGATGAGGTTTCTGCAAATGCTATCACGAAGTGTGCGACCAAGCACTATACAGTGGTGATTAACACCAAAAACAACAAATAAACAATCGACCGTTTATAGCGCCGAGCGACCGTTGGCCAACGCATCACCGACCGGCGGTCGGCGCAAATTGCAGTGAGCTTGGCTTTGCAAAATAAACTCCCTTATAAAAGCATCTCTATAGTAGATGGGGATACACGAGAAGAATATCTAGAGTGCATTAGTTTGCCAAAACAGAACGATGATTTCCAGACGCCGGACAGGTGATGGATTTCACCCCCCCGGATTTTTCACTTTAGGGTTTTGCATAAAAAAGTCAGTTCGACAAGATGCAGAGTTTGCAGTTTACGGATAATTATTTGTGATGATTCGGAGGAAAAGGTCTATATGTAGCGGTTGTCAAATAAGTATATCTAGGTTATTATAAGTTTGAAGATTTGCCGATTAAAAAACAAAATAATGATTAGCAGTTAAAGTATATGATAGACGGTGATTGGTTAATTTTGTGGAAGGAGATTCTATGTTACAAAACTTGATGGTTTAACACCTGAAGAATTAAGAACACTTATTGTAAGTGGTGATGACAACCATGATAATCAGATTCGCTACACTAAATCTGGAATGGTTTTTTATACCAAGATATCGTTGGACCAGAAGAAAGATACATTGATGTATATTGAAGTGGAACTGCTGTTTTACGTGATTTTACAAAATGGAAAGCAGTCATGTGAAATGAAATGGATTAAATATTAAAACAGAAGAGTTTTAGGCACTTCTGTTTTATCGTTTAATGGAAAACGCCAAAACAAAAATGCTCCGTAACAAGTAAACCTATTTCGTGCTTATGAATATGATGTAAAAAAGCTGTCAATTGGTAAACGCTCTATAGCGAGAACCTTTCGTTAGCCGTGCCCTTTGCAATAATAGTCTTATATTATACACGGTCAAAAAGTTTAGCACTTAACTTTTTTGACCAGAGTCAGGAGACCAAGACGATGAACACTCAAACCAGTTTAGTTGCAGAGCAGATCCGGCTTCAGCAGTGGGCTGATCAGATCAGGGATTGCCAGAATTGTCCTTCCGATATGAAAGTGGATGCCTGGTGCAGGGAACATGACCTGACAAAGGCGAATTATTACTACTGCCTGGGACGCATACGTTCGACATTTACACAATGTGTTTGCGATTAGAAAGGTATCAAAGCCTGGAAAGCTTTGGAGTACGCCAATGAAAACCGGTGTATTTTTTGAGAAGTATTGCATATATTAAAAATACATTCACAACAGGTATATTACGCCGTGATTGCGTGAAGATCTGGATGCAACTTTTGGATGTTTCCCCCATTTTTTATGTTAGAAGCTGCAAAATGTTGATTTGCCATGATAACTATGATATGATATAGTTATTATTTTATAAAGTTATACTAGAAAGGAGTGTGTAGATGAATGCCTATGCAGCGAAGCGTATAACAGAAGACCAGAGAAAGAGGTATAGAAGTTTTGACGCTCAACAAAAATCTGAAAAGGAACAAAAGAAGCAATGGGAACAGCGTGTACAAGAATGCGAAGAAAATTATTGGAGAAGCAAATTGGGTAAACCATTGTTATAGTGTGATATAGGGATAGAAAAAGCACGCATGATAAAGGGGGAAAATAAAAATGCAAACGAGAGAGTCATATGAGAAGGATCAGGTTCTCGAAGAAATGATTCCGGATCATAAGATGGGATTTAAAATTTTAACGGAAGCACAATTAAATAATATGTTTCCTACTTATGGTAATCTATTTGAAAAGATAGATGTGCATAGAGCCAAAATTCAAAGCTTTGACACAAAGAAGATGAGCAAGATGGATTACCAATACAATTTAATGTATGATACCATCTTTTCTATATTTGGTTCAAGGGGCAGCGGAAAGACTTCCGCTGTATTTACGCTGAAAAAAATGATAAGGGAAAAGTATGAGCCATTCGGTGACTACGTTTTCCCTATTATTATGCCCGAAATGATACCTGAGGCTTGTGATCTGATAAGTTGGATATTAGCAATATTGGGTGAGACTGTTTCAGAATTGGAAAAACAGATTGAGAGAGATATACATCTGATTCATGATGATAATTTCTTTCAAAATTGTAGATTTCGGCGCGATAATCGCCTGAGACAGGAATATAACTACATAAAGGAACTCTATTTTTCTAAGGGTTATGATGTGGGCCGAGAAAAGTCATTAGAAGCAGCTATTGGTAATAACGGAATACAGGTTCAGTATAGTTACGAATTTTCTCAGAAGCTAATTATGTTTTGGACGACATTAAAGGAAGCAATTGCTAAGGTAAAACATTTAGAGGCAGGACAAGAACCATTGATTTATTTTATCTTTGATGATGTTGATCTGACTCCAAATAAAGTAGAAGAGATGCTGTCTACCATTGTAAAATACTTATCTCATCCTAATATTATTGCAATTGTAACGGCTGACGAAGAACTATTCAATGATGTAGTAGAAGAAATGTTAAAGAAAAAAATTGGCTGTTATACAAATGAGCAAGAATATTTAACGGGAAATAGGTACTTAAGATTTTCTGATTTAGAAGAGTATCTTTTGCAAAAAGAAAAATTTAGAGAGCAAAAACTCAGAAGTATGGCACATTTATACTTAGGGAAAGTACTGCCGCCTTCGTTGCGGTATTACCTGAAAACATTTGATACCTGTGATAAGAGAAGGGTATTTATTGAAAGTGTTAAGGGTGGGGAACAGCAAGATAACATCAACATAGAATGCTTTTTACAAAATCAGGTAAATAAGTTGTTGAAATGCACCGGAAAAACCCTTGATAATAAATATTCTAATTTTTTGTATTTTAAGGCAGATAAAAAATACTATTTTATTGAGAGCTATTTATTGTTTTGGGGAAATACTTCAAGGCAATTAGCTAATGAATGTTTTTTAGTAGAGGAATTGTTTAAACAGTTAATTTACATAAGAAGTAAATATGAGAATGAGATAGCTGATAGAAGAATTGCAAAAATTCAAATGGATGTTAAGGAGGAAATATATCAGCAGATATATCACTTTATTTATAATTCTCTTAACACGGATGGAAATGTTAAGTTGGAAAAGGAAGAAATAGAGAGCTTGGTCAATCAAGTGTGGAAAAAGGATTATGATCAATGGTCGCTCTATATACGATATGATTATTTAAATGAATACTATAGCAGAAAAGCATTTTGGGAAACAGAAGGAGGCGAATCAAAACAGTTAGTAAGTATTGTAACCAGACTATATGTTTTGTTTTTCTTTATTGAAAATCTTTTGATGATATGGGATAAATTCGATCCTGGATTTAAAATTTATCCAAATGAAAAAGACCGTCAGAAGAGTTGTAGGAGCCTCGTAGCACTAATGGATCGAATTACCGGTGGAGAGAACTCGATTGTCAGATATGATGAGAACAACAATGCATCAGCCTTGCTGTATAAGTATGGATGGCTTATGGAGAGGCATGAATTAATTAAAGGATTTGACATATGCAATAGGATGTATGCGCAAGACTATTTGTATATGCTGAATTCCAGATTACAAGGTGAAGTTGAAAAAATTAATTCAGATATATTAAGAAAATGGAGTCAGAAAAATCCAAAATGGTTTGCAACTATGGTCGGTCTGACATATTTGGAACATAAGAATTTATATGCACTGGATGAACATGATGTGGAAAACCTTGGTGTAAATGAAAAGACTGGACTGTACGATGATTATATTATTAATAAACAATATGAATTAAATGAGTCCATTGAAAAAAATTTTATTGGTAAAAATGAATTTGCCGATAAAACTTCGTATGATTTTTTTGAATTACTGAGATGGTGTCAGGCACAAAATGATTCAGATGAATTTACGCAGAAAAAAGAATCTCGGCAAGAAAAGGAATCTAAACAGGAGAAGCAACAAACGGTATCAGAAATTTATAATTTAATGGAGAGAGAATATGGTAGCAACTCACAAAATAGTGATTATAAAATGAGATATCTGTTATTCTTGATGGAAAAAGGAATGCTTTTTCAAAAAAATAGTATTGATGAGATTACAGTAGAGAATAGTGATGTTCAGTTAGAAACATTAATGAATCATCTTAAATCCATGTTGATTAGTTATTCGCGCTTTTTTGAAGCTTATAGTATCAAAGAGGAAGCCATATTTAAAGAAGATGTGAGGAAGATGGGATATAGAGGAAGAATCGAAATTATGCGAGTGGGTGAAGAAACTAAGGATTCTAGTCAGGAAAAGCCTGATTCAGCTTGCGAATGGATTATAGATGTAGAAACAATTGAAGACATACATGATTTCGTTAAAGAACTTTCTCTCAAAAGTAACGATTTGGCACCATGGGATCAAGATGATAAGACTGCTAAATTGTTGATTTGGCCTAAGGTGCTTAATCAATTGCAGCTTTATGTTGGAACGAAGAAGGAAGAAGTTAAAGGACTTATAGCAATTTGGGAAAGCATTAATTATATGCAGGAATACTATATTCCTTTGTATATCAGAATGAAAGAAAATGTTGTTACAGGGTACTGGAAGGAGAGCTTCAGTAAAAAATTCTATGATGAGGTACAGAAAATTTTGAAAAAGGATGCTCAAGGTACGATTAACAAGGACAGCTATTTTAGAACGCTGGTACTGAATCAGATGGAACGTAGCGGACGCGAATATTATAATATCATTGCAAAAAAGGGGAAAAGGGACGATGAATAAATCCCGGCTGGGGCTCATTGTTAATATGTTATTGACTCCGTTTATCGAGAAAGAATTCTTACGGGAAGGTGGAGATTGCATAGAAAATTTGGCTGAGGCATATCATGATGCATGGTGTACAGATATCACTGACTACTATAGCGAGTGCGGTTCGAAGCGCAATATGAAACCAGAAAACTCGAAATGGAAGGATATATCGTTAATAGACGAAATACAAAAACGATAACTGTAGATGATGCCATGATGATTCTTCGCCTGTTTTATCCGATGGATGAGATGAACAATTATCTTTGCCGATATGGGACGGGCTCATTGTCAGGATATTATGTGGGGAAACTCTATGAGATTGCAATTTCATTGTTGACATTTAGAGACGGACGTATAGCAATCAGAACATGGCTGAATGAACAGTCAGAGAGTGGAAAGAGGGATATTTTTGATTATCATGATGCTTTTGATAAGGTGGAAATATGGAATATTTTGAGCAGATTGATAGTTCCAGATGTTATTATAGCGGCTTTCTTTGTAGAGGCAGGATTGGAAGACCGGAATTATCTATATGGACAAAATGGTGGCGTATATTTGGCAGATAAAACATTAAGTGCGGTTTTGGCAAGAGGCGTGGCTGAAAATCACATGCATTTTAATGTCGGAATCGAGTACTCGGTTTTATGGAAGTACCTGACGAATATCTGGCGCTGGGAAGTATATTTTAACGGAACAGAGGAGTGGAATTTTAAGATAGATCAGGTGCTGCTGTTTGCTGCAGTGGTATACAGATATTTGTATGCGTCCTACATGGAAATGGGAAGTAAAGAAATTTCTTTTTATTCGTATATAGAGGAATTCTTGCCAGAGACAGAGAAGCAATTGCAGGAACTGTTGCATGATTTAAAGTGTGGAATAGAGGGTAAGGAATTAAGTTACTATCGGGAATTTTACTATATGTTTTTACAACATATCAAGAATGCATGGGAGATAAGAGAAACCGATGATTTTCTGCTGGATACAGTATATAAAGCAGAGATTGGTTTGAAAACATCGTCCGAGATGATTTTTCTGGTACAGACATTGCAGTGGCTTCGTAACGGACAGAATACGCTGGAAGAACAGCTATTTATGCAGTATATTAGAATTAAAAATGGTTATTTTCAGCAGTTTGTACAGCCTAATCATATTCTTGGTCTGAACTACTTTTTTCGTTTTTTTGGAACGGCCAGAAATGCTGAAAAATTTGGAGGAAAAAATAGCAGCTATATCTATCGTGAGATATTTAAAAGCCAGGCACAGAATATAAACATCAAAAAACTGGAAATAAGGATCACACCGGATTTCGTTTTAGCTAATAAAAATGGAATTCAGGAATATGAGCTCGCAGAAAGAAGTCTGAAAAAGAGTATTCTGAGTAATGTGAGAAATGTAATTGTGGAGTATATAGAATACTGTAAAATGATTGTAAATCATGACGGTGATGCAGAAAACTGGTATACACAACTGGATAGATGTTATGAAAATGGTCAGGGTGTTTTCCCGTCCATTGGCATAGTATATCATTTTCAAAAGAGAGATTATCTGGATAATAAAATTGGTGATATGTGTTGGCTAAAATATGCACAGTCAGGCACTGCACCAGCATATTCCAAGCATTTGCTAGTCTGGAGAAAGCAAATCGTGAATTGTGCACGGGCAATGGAAGAACTCCGTAGCAGTATTCCTTATCTAGCGGAATACATAGTGGGAATTGATGCAGCATCTAATGAAAACAGTATGGAACCGTGGATGCTGGCACCGGCATATCGGACAATAAGGAATCGAAAGATAACAAAACCACTCATTGTAAATGGAAATGGTATTTTTTTGCGTATTCCCAATATTGGTTTTACATACCATGTGGGTGAGGAATTCAGACATATTATGTCGGGCTTACGTCATATCAGTGAGGTAATGGAGCATTTCAATTATAAAGCAGGAGATCGTTTGGGACATGCTATAGCGTTAGGTGTAGATGTAGATCAGTGGGTTCGCGAAAATGAGGTCATTACAATACCCGCAATGGAACATCTGGAGAATCTATTGTGGCTTTGGGGAAGTATTGTTCAGAAAAAGCTGATTGTCCACTTAGAAGTGGAACAATTAGAAGGCCAGATTATGATGTGTGCAGAAAAGATATTTGAAGATTGTACAGGGATGACTGCATATATGTTGTATCAGGCATATTTGGAGAAGTTTAATGAGAACCATGAGAATATTTTCAAGGAATTTAAAGATACCTGTAGAGAAGAAACGATACCTCAGGAAAATCCTGCGAAAGCTCATTTTTGTTATTGGTATGATGCGGAGAGACATGGAACCGGACAGCTATGGACAAAAGAAAAGATATTGTGTACTTACTATTGCCCATTATACTTTATGAGGTTTCAACAACCAATTTTTGTGCCGATAATGGAAGATGAGGCAGTGGTATACAAGGAGGTTCAGCAACAACTGATAGAAAAAGTGGAACGAGATGGCATATTTGTAGAAACCAATCCTACATCCAATATAGCTATCGGAGAAATCGATGGTTTGTTTAAACATTATATTATGAGATTGAATTCGGCAGGATTAGAGTATAAAGATCCGCAGGAAGCTGTGCTTGTAACAGTAAATGCAGATGATCCGGTAGTATTTAGTACAAACACAGAAAATGAATTGGCGTATATTTATTATGCATTGGTTCATGCAGGATATAAAAAGGAAAAAATACTGGAATGGATGGAGAAAGTTAGAAAATACGGTATGGATGGCAGTTTTATAAAAAAAGTGAAGAAACCATCAACACAAATCAAAGAAATGGAAGTTATATTAGAAAGCATTAGCAACTATTTAAAAAACATTTGAAGAAAGAATGCAAATGAAGAGATAAAGAGAGAAGATGAGAACCTTGTATTTTGTGACAAGTAATCCAAACAAATATAAAGAAGTTGCCGAAATCTTAAAACCACATGGCATACAGGTTGAGTGGGCAAACATAAAACTTAAAGAAATTCAAAGCAATGATATAGATGAAATTGCTAGAGACAAAGTGTTGAAAGCATTTAGAAGAATGATGGCACCGGTAATGGTGGAACATGATGGGCTCATACTTGAGGAATTTGGTCAGATACCGGGAGGCTTGACACAGGTATTTTGGGATGCTTTGGGAGCACAGGGATTTTGCAGAATATTTTCCCGAGATAAGGAAACAGCGGCTGTTGCACAGGCAGTTATAGCATATTGCGATAGTAGGAAAGTGGAATTATTCAGAGGATCGGCTAAGGGGAAAATTGTAACAGAACCCAGAGATTACGAGGATTTTCAGTGGGATTGTGTATTCCAACCAGATGAATATGAAGAGACATATAGTCAGTTGGGTGAGATAAAAAAAGAAATATCCATGCGGAGAAAGGCGCTTAACGAATTTGCCGAGTACTTAAAGAGGGAAAAATGTATACACAGTTAAAAGAATCTATTCAAAAAGGGAATACTATTTTATTTGTTGGAGCGGGAATTTCTGCTTCAGTGCAATTGCCAAACTGGAATGAATTGATAGAATATTTGGCACAAGATCTTGGGTATGATCCTGATGTATTTAAGGAATATGGAAATTATCTGGCACTGGCAGAATATTATCTGCAGGAGAAGACTTTTAAGAACTTACAAAAATGGATGAAGGAAAAATGGGATGTAGCAGAGGAAAAAATTCAGAATTCAGAGCTATATAAAACGATTGCCCAATTGAATTTTCCGATAATCTATACGACAAATTATGACAGATGCTTGGAAAAGGCAATGAATATCTGGAAAAAGAAATATAAAACGATCATTGACGTAAGGGACATCGTAGATCTTGAGCGGGATACAGTACAAATAATCAAATTTCATGGGGATATTATGGCAGAGGACTCCATAGTTCTTTCGGAAAGCCAGTATTTCAGTAGGTTGAATTTTGATACTTCCCTAGATATTAAATTGAGAGCTGATATGTTGGGAAAGTCAATTCTTTTCATAGGATATAGTTTGTCAGACATTAATGTAAGGTTGATGCTTTATAGACTAAATCAGCTTTGGGAGAGCAGTATAGCGGAAAAAAGGCCAAAATCGTATATTTTTTTGACAAATCAAAATCCTATTCAGGAAAAAATACTCAAGAGTATAGGTATTGATCCTATTTATAGCAAGGGAAGTGACAGGACGGAAGAAACAGTTAATTTCTTGAAAAATCTTATTTAATGTGTGCCGTTTGTTGATAAACGTAAAATCATGCGATGATTCCTCTGACAGTGGGGACGGCGAGAATGTTGGCTGGACGGATGAGGTGCTGTAAAATGTAAATAAGTGCCCAATAGTCTGGATGTTAGTAATAATGGAGAGACTATTGGGCACATGCATTAATCAAATAACCAGTCTTGCGTATGCGCATGGTAAAACAGAACTTGCATATCTTCTAATATCTGGGTAGCTTCTTTTTCATTCATCCACAATATATCCTGAATATCTTTAACATCAGCACATTTTCTCATGACACCAGTCTGGAGCATAGACAGAATCCTGGCATTTTTAATAGACTGAAAGTATTGTAATACTTGGGGCTGTTCGCTGATAGAGGCCGGTTCCGTGTAACGCAGCCCTTTTTGATCTAATGTCTCATAGAATCTATTAACGAACTCTTTGGACAAGTAATTGTAATTGTGCATCGTAATCACGAGAGCTTGCAGGCTCACCTGGAATTTTTGCTTTAATGCAAATAAAGTGGCATAGTCTACAAAATTCGTTGTATTTCGATAGGATATAAGATATTCTTCAGGAATAAGAAAATATCCTGCAAAACAATCCGCCATTTTATCCAAAAAACTCTTCTTCTTGCAATTACAGTTTTCGAATTTTCGTTTATAAACAGGACGGTGAAGAAGAATGTGACCATATTCATGAAATACAGTGAAAATAATTCGTTCTAATGTAATAGAAGCGTTACAGTTAACAAAAATATAACATCCTTTTTCATCATTGATATAAGATAAACCGTTAGTAGAAGAAATTCCAAAATCAACAAAGAAAATGTGAATTCCTTTATTTTGCAGTGCAGCAATGGCAGCAATGGCATTTGTGTCGTGCAAGCCTAATTTTTCTCGCTGATCCTTTGCTATATTTCTGATTTCTTCTTTTAATTCAGAAGTCATTTTTAATTTGTGTGAAAAATAATCTGTACATTCAAAGTTAATATCTAAAAGGCGATCATTACCGATATTAGCAAACAGGTTATATTGCTCCGGGAAATAAGTCGTGGATTCTCCTAGAGTGATTGCAAGATTATTGTAAGCATTAATACAGTGATATACCTTCTCGGAAATCGATTCTGTAGCAAGTGTATAATTAAGTGCGGTTCGAAACAGGAAACTTGCAGAAGAATCAGAAGACTTACTTTGTAACAATGATTCTACCGGAACATCAAAAAAATCAGATACAGCCACTAACTTTACGCTGTCGATAATATTACTGCCTCTTAAATAATTCTGTAAAGTTTGACGACTGACATTGAGATAATTGGCTAAATCTGTGATAGTAACAGAACGTGCAGTCATTAGATCTCGGATATTATTTCCAATGATTTGTACTAGTTCCATGTAAGCTCCTCCTATGTAAACAGATTATAACATTTTTGTAAAAAAAATTCAACATATTCCGGATTATAGCTTAAAAAATTATACATAAATTTATTAGACATTCACAAATGTGGAAAAAAATTTAGATTCTCTATTGAAATGTGGATAATGTAATGCTAATATTAAAAAAGAGGCTTCCGGATACTACCACTACCACAGAACCGGAAGGAGCAAAAAGGAGAAGGAAGGGAGGCATTGTATATATTTATAACATGAAAAAGAGCCCATAAAGAGCTCTTTAACGAATCGGTTACCCACCATAATGTAACCATTACACTGTTTTCCTTACGGCTACCACCCCGTAAGATTGTTTGTGTACTTTTTTATTATACAGCAAAAATGAAGAATGGCAAGTAAATACACAGACTTTTATGTAAATGAATAATAGAAACCAAGAAGAAAAATGAAATTATGAGAATGGGAGGAAATGAAATGAAAATATTAGTATTAGGCGATAACACATACGAGGAAAGTGGCTCTGCAAATTACGGAGACTGTTTTTTGATTGACAACGGGGAACAACTGGTTATTTATGATTGCGGTTCTACCGAGCACGCAGAAGTAGTGCTTAAATATATGGAGAAAAACAAGTATGATAATATGAAAAAGAAGATAAAATTAAAACGGTTCAAAGAAATTTCCTTTTATGCAGGGACTTGTTTATTATGACCTTATTTTTATGCATTATATATTTTATTTTGATCTTTGGGTGTGGAATAGGTGTACTAAGGTACGAAGTGCTGATCGTATTAATAGTAGAACTTTTAGTGACCAACATAGCTATGCGTGAACAGGGAATAGAGTTTGTATATATGGTGATTGCGCTAGATGTTAATCAAAGTAAATGAGGAAAAAACGTTATTAAGAGCTTAAGAAATAATCAATGATATAATAACATAACAGAAAGGAAAGCGTGATAACCAGTAGTCAAAATTGATGATAGCGAACTTATTCAAGGGCCAAAGAAATTGGTTTGATTTCTGATATTGGCTATCGCCTCCTGGATAATATAAAGTTTATGCGCAATTGGGCTAGCGCTGCTCATCCTAATCAAAATGAATTAACGGGACTACAACTAATTGAATGGTTAGAAACGTGTATTAGAGAAGTTATATCACTTCCATTGTCAAACTTAACTATTCAAATTGGGAAATTATTAAGTAATATTAAGACAAACATTTTGGATGAAGCCGAAGCCCAAATAATAAGTAATTTCTTTTGTGAATTGACTTCTGAAAAAGCTAATTCTCTTTGTAATGGTTTCTTCGGAATTTATTGCAGACCTGATACAACGAGTGATACAAAAAGAAATATAAAACTTCTATTACCAGATTATGGAATTTAGTAGATGAAGATGTAAAATGGAATTGTGGAATAAAATTTAGTAAATTTCAAATTAACAATGATCAAGTGGAAGCGAAACTTGCAAGAGAATTTCTCCAAATTGTCGATGCTGAATCATATCTTCCAGAATCGGTGCGAAGTGCTGAATTAAAGATTGAATTAGAATATCTATATAATGCACATAATGCTTCTGTGAATAATATTTATTTAGAACCGCCTTATGCTAAACAAGTTCAACGCTTAATTGGTTCAAATGGTGTTCCTACTGAAAATGATAGAAAATAAATCTTAAGTGTTGTTGAGAAGATGTTAGTAAAATTTCAATGGCTTTTGCGGCAGATATATTAGCCAAAACAATGTGGAAAGCTTTAGAGAGGAGGGTGAAACATGTACGATTTGTCATCTAAATTTAATTCTTTTTATACAACGCATGTTGTTCTGCCACAGAGTGAGCAGGATAATTTACATACAAAAAAGAATCTTAATATTCAACGTCTCAAAGATGGTTTAAAAGAGTATAATGCAGAAAATAATACATCGTATTCTATCGTTGAAACGTGTGTGCAAGGCAGTGTTGCGATGTCAACTGTTGTTCAAAACGAAGATGAGGATTATGACATAGACGTTGCTGTTGTTTTTGATAAGAGTGTGTTAGGCGATAAAGGTGCCCAAGCAACAAGAAATTTAGTCGCCAATGCATTAAAACGAAAAACAAAACAGTTTAACACTGAACCAGAAGTAAAGACAAGTTGTGTTAGAATAAAATATGCAGATGGTTATCACATCGACTTTGCCGTTTACAGGCGTCATTATGATTCGACAAATGAATGCTGGATTTATGAACATGCAGGTTCGGAGTGGTCTGAAAGGGAACTCAGAGGATTAACAGATTGGTTTAAATTACAAAATGATGATTCGGATGGTGACTTGAGAAAAATAATTAGACTATCAAAAATGTTCTGTAAATCGAGAACGACATGGAAGAATATGCCGAGTGGACTGCTTCAGACAGTATTGTGCAATGAAAAGTTACAATCAACATATGAAAGAACAGATGAACAGTTTTATTATACGATGCAGGAAATCGTAAATCGACTTGAAACAAGTACGTCAGTTGCGGCTCCGGTAGATGATGGGCGTGATTTGACACAAAGAAATATTGATCATCAGAGAATGACAAATTGGAAAAATCGTCTTGAAAGTAAACTTGAGGATTTGGAAGTTTTGTTTCGGGAGGATTGCACTAAAGATGACGCAATTCAAGCGTGGTATGGATTCTTTAATCATGATTACTGGGGAGACCAGATAATAGCATCGGAAAGCTATTCGGTTAATTCCGTGACAAAATCGGTATGTAGATTTTTTGATGGCGAACAATTCATCGAAGAACTGTATCCGATGCAATTGTTATACCACTGTGATGTATCATGCCAAGTTTCTGGTGATGGATGGAGACCGAAACCCATAAAGGAGTTCCTATCTACATTGAGACATTACTTGCCTCATAATTTTGAAATCCGATGCACAATGGATTACACTGATTGTCCACGACCATATAACGTATTGTGGAAAGTCAAAAATGTAGGACCTGAGGCAGAGAGAAGGAATCAAATTAGAGGACAAATTAATGATAGAGGAAGTACAATAGTAGAACACACTAATTTCTTTGGCAATCATTATATTGAATGTTATATTATAAAAGATAATGCATGCGTTTCCAGAAATAGAATTGAAATTCCGATAGGCAGGTGGTGATTTTGTGAAGGCTTTAAAAATAATCGTATTTGGTCTTTTATCAGTAATTATGTTTCTGATAATTGTATTATTTGAGATAAACAGTTGGCCTGTGGGGAGTAGTATATCTGGTTTGGTGCTTGGCTTTTCACTTCCTTCTCTTTGGAAGTCAATACAGGATCTTACGGATACCACAGAATGGAAAACTTCTCAACGAAAGTTAAAACGCGGTGATTTCATCAAGGACGATACTATCATTAGAATTTCATTTGCGTATCTTTACAGAATAAAAATTGGTGATAAATATTTATTGGTAAAGAATGAGCGAGGAACTGGGAAGGATCAACCGGTCGGTGGAGTATATAAGCTATTCGGAAATGAGAAGATCGAACTGAAGAATCGTTATAAAGTAAAAGATGATAATAAAATATCAATTGATGAGTCCTCACGGAATGATTATCGCCTTAGAATAGAAAATAGATATTTACGAAAGTTTGTGAAGCGATTTGACTGTAAAGCAGATCGAGAGCGTATTGATAATTTGAGCCGAGAGTTCAGGGAAGAATTGATTGATAAAAACATTGTGAATTGGAACCACATATCATATCGTTATTGTGGCAGACACATAACAGAGCTTCATTGGGGAAAACACTTTCAGTGTTATGAACTTCTTCTTGCTGATATTGTAGAATTACTTCCTACACCGGAACAAGAGCAGGATTTGAGAAATTTGCAAAATCAGCATTCAGAGAACTATCGATTTGTCACAGCAGAAGAAATATCCTCTTTGGGTGTCAATACTAATAGTGGAGATTTAAGAGAAACAATAGCTGATCATTCGGCGAAAATTTTACAAGAAAATGAAGGGATGCTGATAAGTAATTCTAAAGTTGGAAAAATATATGATTGTGAACTTCCTGTGACTTCCTGCAATAGTTGAATTCTAGCACCATAACTTATTTCTTTCACTGACAACTATTCTAATACACAGGGGAATTTGGTTATTTTGCCATGTTGACAGATGCAGGTAAGTCTTGTATCATAATTTCAAAGCATACATTCTAACAATTCAGACAGTGAAAGCTGATCCAAATATCTAAGTTCTTTCAATGAATTCTATGCTTTTATACCCTATTAACCAAGTAAGAGCATAGTGCGTTGAGAGACAGTAGATGGAATCGTCTACATCTATCCTTTTTTCAAACACTATGGCAACTGGAGGATACGATGAAGAGAAAGATATTTGCGGAGGTGTGTATTTATGGGAAAGACTGATACCGCCACCAAGGTCTACATTAGAAAGAATAACATTTTTGCAGATGCATTCAATTACCTGATCTATGAAGGAGAAGCTGTTGTTGACCCGGATCGGCTTACAGAGGTTGATACAACCGAGATTGCGTTGCCGTTTGGATCACCGGATGACAAAGAGGAGCAATCAGATGCTCCGGTGCAGAGATACCGTGATATTCTGAAATCGGCTGTCATCATGCAAGAGGATGAGGCTGCATATATTTTGTTTGGAATCGAAAACCAAACGGACATACATTACGCAATGCCTGTAAGAAACATGATTTATGATGCTTTGCAGTACGGCAAACAGGTTGCTGATACAGCAGCAAGGCACAGAAGAAATGATAAGAACGCAAAAGGACACTCCAAAAGTGAATACCTGTCGGGTTTTTATAAAGATGATGTTTTGAAACCCGTGATCACACTTGTGATTCACTTCGGCGCAGAGGAATGGGACGCACCATTATCACTGCATGAGATGATGGGTGTTAAGGATCATAAGCTGTTGCATTTTGTGCAGGACTATCAGATTCACCTAATTGACCCGGCAAAATTGACGGAAGCAGACCTGGGGAAATTTTCTACCAGTCTGAGAGAAGTGATTGGGTATATTAAGTATTCTAAGGATAAAGATAGGCTGGCGAAAATTTTGAAAGATAATCCCCGAATGATTATCGACAGAGAGGCTGCATTGGTTATCAAAGCGATCACCAATACACCTATAGACATTCAGGAAGAAACGGAGGAGATTGATATGTGTGAAGCGGTGGAAGCTATGCTCAACGAAAGTGAAGCAAGGGGCATAGAAAAAGGTATAGAAAAAGGAAGAGAAGAAGGCAGAGAAGGATTATTGACGTTGATCTCTCGAATGAGTGCCGGTGGGGATTCAGACAAGGTGGTGCAGCTGAATGATTCGGCTGTCTTGGAAGCAATGTTGAAAAAGTATGGAATAGAGTAATATATCAGAAATAGTCAAATCTGCGGATTTGGCTATTTTATTACTTTTCCCGTGATCATTTCCCGTAATCTAATATTGCATTTCTTGTATAGTGTTTGGTTTCATGGTATCATAATTGATAAAGAGGTTTTAGGGAAACTTTGTGAAAGCATGGCAATAATGGCAGAGTTGAAGATGTTGCCGGTAGGAATTGACGGATTTGAAAAGATTCGCAAGACTTGTGTGAAAAATATATGGGCAAATACCGGATGGATAAAGGACTTTTGACTTCATCACTGAGAATTCTGTCACAACTCCTGTATCGACATTATGATCAGAAAGTCATTATTTTGATAGATGAGTATGATGTGCCTTTGAATAAAGCGTTTCAGCGCGGTTATTATCATGAAATGCTTTTGAGATGCCGATATTATATAATAGATAAAAATGCAGAAAGAGGAAATACGAATGAAAAATAAGAATTTTTTACAGGCAATTTTTCCGGGGATTATGCTGGCAGCACTTTTGCTGACTTCCTGTGGAACACAGAATACACAGGCATTAACAATGGCGGAGGAAGTGCAGGAAACCGATGTAGCTGCAGCGAATACGGAAGGTTCTGCACAGGGAGATGTAAGTGCACAACCGGAAGGCAGCGACACAGAGGAAGCGGCGGCTTTGACCAAGCGCAATGACCTGGAATGGGAGCAGTGACTGGATTATACTGCAGAGAGGCAGGCACAGTTAGCTGAGATCACGGTAGCACTGGAACAGGATACGGAAGATGTGCGGCAGAAGGCGCAGGGACTGCTGGAATCCATGGCCGCAGGGAATGCCGACGCAGCAGTGGACAATGTTCTGGCAGAGGATTGGTATACTGTGATGCTGTCGGATCTTCTGATCGGACAGAGAAATTATACAGGAGCGGCGGGCAGCGATGGCGATTGGAAGATGACAATTCTGTCCGATGAACTCGGGCAGCATTGCACGGCAATCGAGTATCCGCTTGGCGACGGCAGAATGTTCTATGTACAGGTGACAGATTCCGAGATTCGTTACTATGTCTGTGCATCTGATCATACAGGTGCTTTTACGAGCACGGCACTGAATCTCGCGGATGGAAGTTTGGTAAGCTACGAAGGCACTTTGTCCGCGGCTAACCGTCCGGAAGGAACGCTTACGATACAGATAGGCACGATAGACCTGAGTAATGGTGCGGCGGAAGCTTTCCATAACCGCAGCGCACAGGTGACTGTTTACGAGGGAGAATTCTCTACAGACGGGAAGCCTACGACCGCAACCCCTGCGAACCTGACGAAAGAAGGAAGAACGGCATACGCATCCGCAAAATCGGGTAAGACGACGTACTATTTGACAGTAGCGTCGGATGGAATCGAAGATGCGTTTACGCCGAAGCAGCTTGGTATCAGTAGTATTTGGGAGTAAGGAGTCACATATGACATTTAAGAATATAATACAAAGGATGCCCGGAAAGGAATTCGTAAAGAAATCCACTAAGAAATTCACTAGGAAATGTTTAGGCGGCATTGCATTATTTGCATGCAGTTTTCTGCTTTGGAAACCCGTGCAGGCGTTTGCTGCGGACCGGACTGTGGCAAATCTGGTGCTGATGGTGGATTTTGAAAACGATACCGCAAAATTCGCAACGAAATATACAGGATGCGAGCAAATATATACGGACACCCCTTATAGTGGTGTACATGCATATATCCGGGCAATCTCAGATGGAAAAGTGGAAATAAACAGTCTTTTCCCACAGGACCGGGGAAACGGTCAGTTTGTATCGCTTACACTTTCCGGCAGCAGTAAGGACTATCCTAAGGAGAAGGAAGCGGAATTTATCAATACGGTTGTAAATCTGGTGAATGAAAAGGTAAAAAATGGTGAGATAGCAGAGATTACAACGGGACTGGACAGCGGCAACAGTGATGGATACATAGACAATGTAACATTTCTGGTACAGATGGCGGACAAGTTTACACCTGATAAGACAAGTGCGTTTTATCCGCATAAGACAGATACCGGATCAAGCGGGGGGCAACTGTTTGGAAAAAATATGGTGGCCTATAATATTGTGCCGTCCAGCAGCCTGGGAGTAGATCCTACAGGCAGATATTCGGGTCTGGGATATTCCACCGTATCTCATGAGTTATTGCATTCTCTGGGAGCTCCGGACTTGTATCGTACGACCGGTGATCTCGGAGAACCGGTAGGTATCTGGGATCATATGGCCAAAACGGCTGCGGCTGCTAACTATCCGTTGGTATATACCAGAAAGGATCTTGGCTGGATTCCGGATGCAGATATTCCTACGGTGACAAAAAGCGGTGACTATGAGCTTGTACCTGCTACGAATACAAGCGGTATACGAGCGTATATTTTAAAGACACCGTTGTCATCTTCGGAATTTTTCGTGGTGGAATATCGCGAACAAAAAGCGAGAGGAACAGACTACAATACCCCCTATGATTTTTATCTTCCGGAGTCCGGACTGGTGGTGTATCGCGTGAATACTGCGGTAACCGAACATACGAATGCGGCGGGAGATAACTATATGTACGTATTTCGTCCGGGGACACAGGACAGCAGAGGCGCGCGAGAGACATATACGGTGACTGGGGCTGATGGTACTGACACTACGGTGAATGCGGTGCAGAAGGCAGCGGTAGGAACCGCAAGCCGTCCGACACTGGGCAATGCGGATATGAGTGCTCCCTGCACGGCGGATACTATTTTTTATGATGACGGTACGAACAGCGGTATTGTGATCAACAATGTAAGATTGAGTAATGGAAAGGCAACATTCCATGTAGAATTTCCAGAACTGTCAGGGGACACCTACTGGCTGCAGCAGGGTGAGACTGTCAATGGCTTGCGGGAACCGGTGATTACCGGCAGCAAGGATGGAACGAAGCTGTATCTGGCGGGCTCACAAGTAAATGCTTTTGGCAACAGCCAAGTCGCTGCATTGTACAGATGGCAGGATGGAGCGTGGCAGCAGCTGAAGACATTTGGCGACGGGAATACCATGGTACATGATATGCTGTATGCGGACGATGCGGTATACATGGCGTATACAAATTATACATCAAGAACCCTTACTGTTGGGAAATATCAGAACAGTGTATGGAGTGATATTTATACCAGAAGTAATTATGAAACGGGAAATGCAGCATTGATACAGGCAGACGGCGCGATATGGATCAGCTCTTATTATGGTGACACCCTGAATATTACGAAAGCAGACGGAAGTAGTTCGCTACAGCCACTGAAGGCAGATACGCAATCTAATGGACTACATTCCATAGGAAATCCGTCGGCATTTTATTATAAAGGGAAATGGTACGCGGTATATAGTGATTATTTTGCTTCCGGTGAGGCGGCACGCGGAAAGATTGCCTGCTACAATACTGACTGTCATTTATGGGAAAATGTCGCCGTGATATCAAGTGTTGATAAGATAAAAATGGCAGACAGCTGCGTAGTAGGTGATAGTGTCTACATCGTAGGAGGCGATAGCTCGGGAGCTTTTCTGACCTGGGATGGCACCAAATTAAACGAACAGCCTCTGCAGAAGGTAATGACAACATTCCAACTGGTTGTAAAAGATCAGATTCCTTATATTATCAGGACAGACGGAACGGAATTACGCGCGGATTATTACAAAGACGGAACATGGTCGGAACTGGCGAATAAGATTGCTTCGGATGCGAATTCGTTTGATGCATTCTGCGCTGACGGAACGATGTATGTGGCATCGTCTTCCACAGCAGGGATTACGACGGTACGCAAGATGAAAGCAATTGAAGGTACCCCGGATCCGGAGCCGAATCCCAATCCCGTGCAACCAGACGTGGGAAGCGGCAATGTCGTTCTGACGCTTCCATCAAGTTATAACAACAGTGCCAAGATTTATATCGATGGCGTGGAAGTGAATAGTACCGCCTGGCAGAATGATGAGTCAAAACGGCTGGTGGCTGTCGGCAGTAACGGTTCGTTAGGAACGACGGCACAGACTGCCGCAGCATACAATTACGATGCTTCCGGGATACCGAGAGGCATGTATGTGTGGATGCTTACTTATGACGGTGACCATTATACTGCAACAGCGATTCCGGAGTTTGAGAATCTGTTTACCTACCATGGTTTCTCTGTACGCTATACCGGCAACACGGGTTTGCGGTGTACTTACGGTATTGATTCGACGAAAAAAGCACAGCTGATCAGTACTTCCGGACTGAACGGTTACCGGATCACCGAGATGGGAACCCTGATCATGCGTCCGGATAATCATGAAGGGAATCCTATGATCTATGGAAGCAATAAGGTCTCCGGAGGAAGAACCTATTGGGTGGCAAACGGTAAAGTTAACAATAAAGTGATCCGCAAAGCAGGCGGAAGAGATCAGTTTGCAAACGTATTAACGAAGTTGCCGCCCAGTCGTTATAATACGGCATACTATTTCAGACCATACGCAGTAATGGACTATAATGGCAGCAATGTTGTGATTTACGGACCTGAGATGTCCAGAAGTATGTATACCGTCTGCAGGCAGATATTGAGCCGCGGAGATTTCAAACCGGGTACTTCCGGGTATCAGTTCCTGAAAAATATTGTAGATAGTGTGGGAAATCAACAGTAATTCATCGGTACAGAAAGATATTCCCCCAAGAGTAATTTATCGGTAAACGAATTGGGTAAAAATGTGTGGATCATAGATAATTGCAGACATTTATTAAAGGAGTTACGACAGATGGAAAGTAAGAAAAATACGTTTCAGATTGTTCTGATTGGTATTCTGACAGTGTTGGTGCTGATCCTGGCAGCAGCATTATACCGGTCATGGAGAGTGGAGGGAGAACTGCGAGCGCAGTTGGCAGAAGCACAGAACAATGCAATGACAGTAGAAAACGAACAGGGGACACAGTTGGCTGCCGCAGCGGACAATGCCTTGACAGTGCGTGTAATGAACGGCATATTACAGCAGCAGGATGCAAGCGGACAGTGGCTGGATGTGGCACCCGTAGAGGAATTGCGGCAGGCAGATCCCGTGCTGGCCGGGAGAACTAAGATGGAGAATCTGATTGCGCAGAATAAGGAAGCAGTGCAGAATGGGTTGATAGATGAGGAAAAGATTTCCCCGATACTTTCCAAACAGAGTGTTTTCATGGGAGCATCATTGGCAAGAGCATCTCAGGTACAGAGCACAGCAGAAAAGACAACAATACAGCAGACGAAACCAACAAATGCTACAACTACGGTTACTGCACCGATAGCAACTCCGGTACCTACAGCACAGCCGGCTATCGGCGGCAGTTCGGACAGCGGCAGTTCGGACAGCGGCAGCTCGGACAGTGGCAGCTCGGACAGTGGCAGCTCGGACAGTGGCAGTTCGGATAGCGGCAGTTCGGACAGCGGCAACTCCGGAGAAAGCAGTTCAGGCAGCGGCAGTTCCAGCGGAGACGGCGAAGATATTGGCTGGACGGATGAAGTGTTGTAAGCAGGTCTCGCAGGAGTTGATCTGGGTTTTGGCAGGGGTGGCTGCATTTATGGGAACCGCTGCAGTTGGCATAGGCGTATCACATCTCGTACGTCCATTGTTTATCGTCCGCTATAGTTATCCTGCTTCCATGGCAGCTTATATGGTGATGGGATACTGCATTTCCAAATTGAACTTCCGAAGATTCTGGGCAACACTTTTATGCATCACGGTTTTTGCCTTGCATATGCCGGGCTTGATCGGAATCTGCCGCTCAGAGAGAGAATTAAATAAGAATACCACAGCGTTTATGCAGGCAGTACAACCGGAACAGGATGAGATGTCCGCGGTGGAAACTGGCGGAAAAATTTAGTTTTACATATTATCTGAATGAAAAAAATGAAATGAGCCGAAATCACAAAGTGTATAATATTATCGAAGCGAGAAGATATTGAAGTAAACACTCCATAGGTTCTTTCCATGGTTAGTTGAAATGAAATTAAATTCTTAGAGAAAAGAGCTCATTTCAATATTAGGTGTGGATGATGAACAGACATATAAAAAGCACCTAGCAAAGTAGGTGCATTGTAATCAATAGTGGGACTCGAACCCACGACCATACCTTTATGAGAGGCACGCTCTATCCACTGAGCTATATTGCTATATATTCTAGAAATTTATTTTAGCATGAAATTTCTAGAATAGCAACCCTTATAAAGCTTACAAAAGATTGTTAGATTTTGTAAAATAGCATAGAAACTCAAATAGTGATTTTACATCTGTGTCTGGAATACAATCATTATCGTATAAGAACTTGATCAATTCCGGAAAAAGTTTGAAAGAAGCTTTCCGGAGCGGACCAATCGGATGAGGTTTTTCACATATTGAATACAGATATCCCTCTATTTCTACAGAGGGAGTAAACCCAAACAGAAAGAGCAGAAGAGGACGAGAGTCTTCTTCTGCTTTTTGCGCTATATAATCTTGAATGAGGACATGCATGGAGTGAACATCAAAATCATGCCAGATAGGATCCTGTGGCTGCCTGGCTGTCGAGATTAAATCTGCGTTGAAGTTTTGATCGATCTGAACCATTTCCTGCATGAGGCAGTAGTCCCTGTATTTTTGCAATGATTTAGCAGTAATGGGATTTTTAGGGTATCTCTGATTATAGAGAGAGGTCAGGTAGTCAATAGCTTCATTTCCGGTCAGCTCATTTTCTCTTAGAAGCGTTTTATAGTGTGTTACCATGAGGTTTGTGTGCTGGCTGTAGTTGTAGGTACCGGCTACATAGTTGATAAAAGTATGCTGTAGGGGGCGAAACAACGCAGTTGTTAATTTCCCACGGACAGGGTCATAGGTACGAATAACGTCAAGGAAAGTAAGGAAACATTCCTGAATGATATCTTCATAGTTGATATAGGAACTGGTAGCAAAATATTGACGGCATTGCCCGGTGATAAATGGCAAATTTTTTTCCCATAAATAGACCAGAAGGGCATTGGATTCTTCACAAGGGGAGGAATAGGAATTAAATTTTTCAATGAGTGTGGCTTCCGTGCCGGTATCATAGATACTATTTTTCATGTGTCTAAAGCGCTCCTGATGCTAGGGATAAAATCGAATACTCTATTCATAATAATAACCTCTTGAATTATATAAAACAATTATATTATGTATGAAAGTTTTAATAAATGACATAAATTTTTTAATGATCATGGAGAATAACACTTTGCAGCATACAATATTTGATGATTTTCTAACATAAATAATTGCAAATTAAATTAGTAAAATGGAAATTATTATAGAAATGTCAAGATCGTGATGAGATTTTTATAAGAAAGAGGATTTGACAGTGAGTGAAAATTATCCGCTTCGTCCGAAGGAGGACAGGGAGCACATTATCAGAAATAAATTTACGATGCTATCGTTTTTATGTAGCGTATTGGTGATTTATATACACACATTTAATCTGGGTATCTATCAGATTGACGGCAATAGCCTTGGGGTGGGAAAAGTCGTATACGAGATAGAAAGCTATATGAATGCTATGATCAGATTCGCGGTTCCCATGTTCTTTATAATTTCCGGGCTGTTGTTTTTTAGGACATTTGAGATGAAAAATTTATTCTCAAAATGGAAATCAAGAGGGAAATCGATTGTGGTACCATATATTATATGGTGTACCTTGTACTATGTATACTATTTGATTCTGACAAATATGCCTGTCATTAAGGATAGGATGAATCAGGAACCGGTTTCATTTTCCTTTATAGAATGGCTACGTTGGCTGACGACGGACGAATACTATACGCTTTGGTTTCTACAGAATCTAATTGTATTTATTGCTTTGGCACCTGTAATCTATGGATTGCTGAAGGAACGCGGTAAAAAAATACCGGTCGGATTTGCGTTATTGGTGATTAGTATTTTAGCTTTAAGGCGTGTAAATATAGGTATATTTGAGGGCTTGGAATATTATTTATTAGGCAGCTATATCGGCATGAACCTCAAGGAAAAGCTGGCATATAGAAGTAAGGCTGTTACTGTAATTTCTGCATGTTATGTAGTATTTTATCTCATACGAGGCTTTCGGACGAGTAATGTAGTAATGATTAGCTTATTCTGTATTTCTCTATGGTTTGTGTTGGATAAATTTGTACATGAGGATAATCTGCCATGGTGGATGCAATTAACTTTCTTTACCTATGTTGCGCATGATATGCTATTAGAAGCATTCGAAAAAATACTTTTTGTGGTGGGTGGCTCGAATCCGGTAGCTGCATTATTGGATTATCTATTTATGCCAATGATTGTAATGTTGGTATTAATAGGGGTAGCATATGGCTTGAAAAATAAATTACCGGTAGTCTGGAAGACAATTACAGGAAGGTAGGCTTCATACCTGTTAATGGAAAATCAGGATAGGATGAATATGGATTCCAAAGAAAAAAATAATTACATCTATATTTTAAAGGCACTCGCAATATTCAGCGTAATATGCGCACATGCCACGCCGCTTGCGGAAGGCAGCAGCAAATGGAATATGCTCAGTGCACAGGTACTGGATTATCTGGGGACATTTGGTGTGCCGGTATTTTTCTGCATTTCCGGATATTTGTTCGGAGGCAATACGAGAACCTGGCGAGCGTTCTGGAAGCGGAAAGCGACGACACTTTTTTTGCCATGGATCTGCTGTGAGACATTATTGTGGCTCTATGTGGTGCTCCGGAAGGGAGGAATCAGCGTGTCTGCATGGCTGTTGTTCCTGCTGGGATATCATCACACGACGTATTATCTTACAATATTAGTGGTATTTTACGTGCTCTATTGGAAAATACATAAGCCCAGTGCAATCCGGGTACTGAATGTTATCTCTGTGATCAGTATGCTGGAAACCGGCTGGAATGTTGGAATCTTTCATCGGGTGAACACGGCGCTGGATAGTTATTATCTGAATCCGTTTAACTGGATGCTGTTTTTCGGAACAGGTCTTCTGATACGGCAAAAGGCACAGGAAGCAGAGCGGAGCATCAGATGGAGTAATTCACTGGGAAACTTATGCGTGTGTGCGAGTATCGTGTATTTTTCTGTTCATGCTTATTTCGGATTGGAAATGTACTATTTTTCGAGATATGCCGTGATCGGTAATCTGTTAAATCTGGGAACGGTGGCATATCTCGGTCAGATATTGATGCATTTAAAGAAAAAGGAGTTGCTTTTAAAACTAGGTGACTGGTCTTTTGCCGTGTATTTGTTGCACCAGTTCGTAGTGGGAATCGTAGTGGGAATCGTAGTGGCGGTCACGAATCATTGGGACTGTTTTTTTGCTTACCCTATGCCGCCCCTGGATCATATTGGTGATCACAGCAGGCGGAGTGATGGTGGTAGACCGGCTCTTTAGGAAGAAGCTGTGCTGGGTGAAGAAACTGATCGGAATCCGGTAAGCATGAAAGAGGCTCCCATAGTAAATTTACGTCTGGACGCACTTTGGTGGTTGAGGAAATGACATCAGAATGATATAATCAAAATAATATGCAAAATGTAACTATTAGGAGGATACCATGGAAGAACGGGAAATCGATTTGTTAGATATGATTGCAGACATTCTGTCTCATTGGAGAGGACTGTTGGCAGCGCTTATCATAGGTGCCATTTTGATGGGAGGATTCAGTTATGTGAAGTCTTACCGAAATGTACAGAGGATACAGAGTGTAGAGCAGGAAGTGCTCAACAGACAGTCGGTAGACAATCAGATTGAACAGCTGGAGCAGCAATTGACCCCGACACAGGCGCTGGCGGTGCAGGCATTAATAGAGCAGGAAAAAACGTGTGCAAGGCAGAAGGCATACATGGAGAATTCGTTAAGCATGCAACTGGATCCGGAGCAGATTGCAGAGAGAGATCTGATCTACAGCATCACAATGGAGAATCCTGAACAGAGCTGCCTGTTGACACAGGTGTACACAGATCTTATCAATAGCACCTCCATGTACCAATGGATAGAAGAAAAAACAGGAATTGCAGCAAATGTTGTCGGAGAACTGGTTTACACGGAAGCAGGCAGGAACGACAGAGCGGTTGTGAATAATGCCCGGAACTGTGTAGCTGCGAATCCTATGAAAAGCAATGTGAAGATCATTGTGCGTGATGCGCAGGAACCGGATTGTGATCAGTTGGCAGAGGCGGTCAAAGAGTATATGACAGAGCAGCAGAAGACATTGGAGCAGAGACTGGGTACCCATCAGCTGATATTGCTTTCTGATACAGGAGCTACGGTAGCGGATGCCAATCTCAGGAACCTGCAGCGTAACAGCGTGAATGACCTGGCGACACTGGCGACAGCGGTTGGAAAAGCGAAGACGGATCTTACCGCAGAACAGCAGCAGTATTATGACTTACTGACATGGGAAGAAAGTGAAACGGTAGAAGCAGAACAAAGCGATGTTACCGGAGAACAGCCGGCAGTGAGCCCTTCAATCAGCAAAAAATATGTGCTTTTGGGAGCTGTTTTATTTGCATTTGTTTATGCGGGAATTCTGTTTCTGATCTATATTTTCAATAGTAAGATCCGCGTATCTGATGAACTGCAGACCTTGTATCATATTCCGCAGATCGGTGTGGTTGTCAGAGATTCCGGTAAACAGTTCGTGTTTGATAAGTGGATTGATGATTTGCGGCATTATGGAAAACGCAAATTTAATGCAGAACAGTCTATGGAGCTTGCTTTTGCAGCAGTGAAGATTGCAGCGGCGAAGAACCGGTTAAACAGTATCTGCCTGATGGGATGCAATCTGGATGCCGGCGCAGGAAAAGTATGTGAGACATTGAAGACAGCACTGGAAAAGGAACAGCTGAATGTTACGGTCTTGGACAACGTGCTCTACAATGCGGAAGCCATGGAAAAAGTGGATGCCATGACAGGTGTGGTGTTGGTAGAGAAGGCAGGTTCCACGCTGTATAATGAGATTGCCGGAGAACTGGAATTGCTGAAGAGACAGGAAATCGCAGTATTAGGCGGCATCGTAGTAGAGTAGAAAACAGCTGTTTGAGGTAGTGAGTGTATGGAGATGAATAAGAGAGAAACGAAAGTAACATGGTTGGATGTGATTTTAGCGCTGCTTGCGGGAACTGTAATTGTAGCAGGGATTCTCTGCATAGCGCAGACGATATGGTCAGGATATCATTTTCTGGATGATCATGAATTGTTTCGGATAGAACAATCAGCAAATCAGGGGCAGCCATTGTTGACCACAGTAAAAGCATGGATTCTGAATGATTTGAGAGTAAGGTATCGTCCGCTGTACTGGACAGAACGGGTGACCGTAGGGTATTTGTTTGGGAGTAATCTGACGGCATGGAATATTTGGACTGCTGTGAAGGGGGTTTTTTCGTTTGCACTTTTGTATTTAACAGCGCGATTTCTAAAAAATACAAGACTAATAAGCTTCGTTTTCCCTATGATAATTATGTTGGGAGCACAGTTTACACCCTGGTATCGCAGTGCAAATCAGGAAAGTACCGGACTGCTACTATGTTCCGCGATTCTTTGCCTGATAACAGCGCAATATAACCACAGAAAATTTACGTCAGTTGCGTACAATGTTCCGATTGTGATTCTGGTCGTTTTGTCTGGGCTGGTTAAAGAGAGCTTTACCTTGTTTATGCCGGTGTTCCCAGCTTTGAAGCTTTGGCTGGAATATTGGGATGGCTGCGATGCTTCTTGGATGGGAACTTCTAGAAAAGGGCGTTTGTTGCGGATGATTCGTAAGAATCTTGTAGTATATTTGTGCATTCTTGTTGCGTTTCTGTTTAATGTTTACATGATCTTGTTCCGAGTAGGAGTGGATCAAATCAGTTATGCTGGTTTTCATAAGGACACCAACTTAGGACAATATTTATATGGAATCAGCAACAGTTTATTCCAAAATATGAAATGGAATACATTGATTGCAGGATTGTTATTACTTATGATGCTCTTATGCTATCAGTTGATAGAGAAGTACAATATAAGGAAATATTTAAGCTTATGTGCAATTTTAGTTTGTGCGATGGTGCTTCAGTTGGTAGCTCATGCTAGGAGTCAAATGTGGGAAAGATATTTATTTCCATACATTATTGCCTATGCACTGTTATTTGTTCTTTTGGGATATCACATTTTTGAGAAAGATAAATTCCGAAGGAAGATTTACTTTGCGGTATTACTAGCATTGTTGGGGATGACGGTTCCGACTGCAGCGAGATCTGCGCGGGATTATGCAAAAGACGGAGAGTGGACGCGAGAGTATTTTCAATGCATCTTAGAAAACACGACATCGGAAGATCGAATTGTGGCTGCGTTAGCTGATGGAGAAGTAGATCTTTCGACAGAACGTTGGCTGGAGGCGCATGGTAGATCGCAAGTGTTTTCGTTTGTCGGTGAGGAATGGAAAAACATGGATCAGTTAGGCGAGGCATTGACAGGAGAATGCTCATGGGAAAATGTAAAAGTAATAACTTGTTATAGTTATGCCCAGATTTATACATTGTCATTCGTAGACGGAGTCTCAGAGGATGATTTCGACACTTATACATTTGGAAATTATATGGTAATGGTGAGAAAATAACCTGAAACGAGCAAGCAACAGTGTGAGTCACAAGAAATAAACAGAAAGGTCCGGTGTATAACCGGACCTTTTGGTTTTACTTAGATTCTATTTCTCTAAATCAATGGTCTTGAGTAATTCACGAATCTGTTCTACTGTCAGCCACTCTGTATTATTCCCGGAACTGTAGGAGAAGCCTTCGGGGACTCTCTTGCCGGTAGGAACGGCACGTCTGGATTCACTCCATACCATCTGCGGATATACGATGAAATGCTTGTCATATTCGTAGGTATTCAGGGAGTCTTCTACGGTGACCATGATCTCATGAAGCTTTTCTCCTTCGCGGATACCGACTTCCGGCATCTCGCATCCGGGCAGCATAGCTTGTGCCAGATCAGTGATCTTGAAGGAAGGAATCTTGGAGATGAAGGTCTCACCGCCTTTGGATTCTTCCAATGCTTTGATCACCAGTTCCACGCCCTGCTGCAGGCTGATCCAGAAACGGGTCATGCGGTAATCGGTGATGGGAAGCTCCTTACCGCCGTTTTTAATAATGTTATGGAAGAACGGAATAACGGATCCGCGGCTTCCTGCTACGTTGCCGTAACGGACGATGGAGAAGCAGATATCCTTGCTTCCGGCATAGGCGTTGGCAGCAATGAACAGCTTATCGGATACCAGCTTGGTACCGCCATACAGATTGACAGGATTGACGGCCTTATCCGTAGACAGGGCTACGACCTTCTTGACACCGGTATCCAGTGCGGCATCAATGACGTTCTGCGCACCGTGGATATTGGTCTTGATGGCTTCCGCAGGGTTGTACTCACAGGCCGGAACCTGTTTCAAGGCAGCGGCGTGAATGACATAATCGACACCTTCGAAGGCTCTGGTCAGACGTTCCTTGTCTCTCACATCACCGATGAAGAAACGAAGTTTGTCTGCATACTGCTTGAATTCATTCTGCATGATGAACTGCTTGAACTCGTCACGGGAATAGATAATGATTTTCTTAGGATTGTAATGATCCAGGACATATTTGGTAAATGCCTTACCAAAGCTGCCGGTACCACCTGTGATCAAAATGGATTTATCATCTAATAACATAATGTCCTCACTTTCAAAACTAAAAATTCCTAATTATAATAGCATATTATATGGGAAAACGCAATTATTAAGCAATTTATATTGACAGAAATGGTTGAACATCCTTTTTTTTTTCTGCCATAATGAGAAAAAGAGGAAAAAATACAGCAAACAGGAATGAGTGGGAAGAGAATTTCTTGTGGGAGGACGGAACGTGTATACGTATGCATTGTTTGGACTAATATGGTGTCTTATTTGTTACGTGGGTTTTAAATTCTCGGCGAATTGCAAAATCCCGGCTTTTATAGCCTATATCATATTGGGAGTCGGACTGTTGGTCCGGATCGTATATTCTGTGAAAGTATTCGGATATACAGGCGATATTATCAGCTTCTCGGATTGGGGAGCCAGGGCGGTAGAATATGGCTTTTCCGGTTTTTATGTCAAAGATTTCCTGACGGATTATCCGCCCGGGTATGTGTATGTCCTGTATGCGATCGGACGGATCCGCGCGCATTTCCATATTGCACAGTACTCGGTCATGGATCTGTTTCTTTTGAAGTTCCCTTCAATCTGCTGTGATGTGATGTGTAGCTATCTGATCTACAGAGAATCCCGTAAACGCATGCATTTTAGCGAACTGCAATCCGTTTTCCTGATGTCAGCGTACCTGTTCCAACCGACGGTAATTCTGGATTCGGCGTGCTGGGGACAGGTGGATGCTATCTATACGCTTGTGGTAGTGATCCTGTGCCTGCTTCTCATGGACGGGCGAATGCTGCCGGCGTATGGGATCTATGGCATTGGAATCTTGTTGAAACCGCAGACGATTATGTTCACGTCGGTTCTTTTGGGGGGAATTATAAACCATGTTTTCCTGAAAGATTTTTCCTGGAAGAAATTTTTCCGTAATCTGGTCGGCGGTTTCAGCGTGATCGGTGGTATGGCGTTGGTGGCTGCGCCGTTTGGCCTGGGGAAAGTGATTTCGCAATATACAGATACGCTGGGGTCTTATCCATATACCAGTATAAATGCATATAATTTCTGGACGCTGGTTGGTCTGGGCGGACGGGATCAGGACACTGTTTTTCTCTTTTTGCCCTGCAGCGTGTGGAGCAATATTGTGATTGTCCTGGTGGTATTGTTTACGATTTTGATTTTGATTCGCTGTCGGGATAAAATATATTGCTATTTCCTGGGAAGTTCATTTATTATTTTGACTATGTTCACGTTTGCGGTGAACATGCATGAGAGATATATGTTCCCGGCGTTAGCACTTGTGTTGTTTGTCTTTATTTATCAGCCGACGAAACCCGTGTGGCTATGCTACAGTGCGTTTTCGGTTGCAACCTTTTGCAACATAGCATGGCAACTGTTCAATCTGTGGAATAGGGCACTGGGAAATGCACAGCTGCTTGCTGTTAGAGTTTCGGCAGTGATTGTGGGAGCGGTAGTGTTTTTTTATGGGATAGTGATTGCACGGTGTGTGGGGACAGCAGATAAGGCTTCTTAGATTTGCTAAATTGACAGTTGTAAATAGTGAATAGAACAATTGTAATACAAATAAATATATTAACCTAGATTCTATTCAAAGTAGTCAAATTCACGGGGGTGAATTTGGCTATTTTTCCATGTTGACAGGCAATAGTAATCCTTGTATCATGATTTCAAAGCATACATTCTAACGATTCAGACAGCGCAGGCTGATCTTTATATCTATGTTCTTTCAATGAATTCTATGCTTTTATACCCTATTAACCAAGTAAGAGCATAGTACGTTGAGAGACAGGTGGTGGAATAGTCTACATCTATCTTTTTCAGGTACTATGGGAAACGGAGGATAAAAGGCAAAATTGGATATTCTGATGCCCTGACCGGCAGAACTTCCGGAGGAATGCCGAAAACCACGTCACTCATAAGAGTGGCGTTGATTTTTGGAGTATGCGCATTATTTGACGTTTACGAAATAGAATTCTACGAACTTTATATTTTCGGGATTCATTCAATTGAAAATAGTAAGTGGCAATGATATAATGGTTTCAAAAATGAACTGATATGTATTGCTTAATGGGCAGAAGGTGTAGACAATGAATGAGGTTTTAAATTTTGTGAATGAAAAAACAAAGGTATTACTAATAATTAGGGAAAATCAATTAGAAATTGAAGGGAAAAATATATGTCCGCTTAATCAGCAGGAAATGGCTGTTCTTGTACCTTGCGGTAAATTGAAAGTGAATCAAATTATTAAGGAACTGATAGAAGAAGGATATGTCGAAATGTTACATGCAAAAGGACGCTATTTTATTACAAATAAGGGGTATGCACTACTTGAAAAAATGTCTCTGGAAGAAAAGTGAAAGAGAGGAAAAATGAGCATCGTAATAAAGAAAATGGGTACAAAGAGGTAAGCTATGAACAAAAAGTGCCAGGTATTTACGCCTGAAAATTACGTAAGAGAGTTACTTGATAGTGTTGAGTATACAGAACATTTATATGGAAGAAAAATATTAGAAAATTCATGTGGTGATGGTAATATTTTGGTTGCGGTTGTTCAAAGGTATATAGATGATTGCGTAGCAAATGGGTTGTCAAGGACAAAAATCAAGAATGGATTAGCAAGAGATATTTATGGGGTTGAAATTGATCCGGAACAGTTTCAAAAGTGTATAGAGAATTTGAACAAGGTATTAGAAAAAAATAATATTAAAAGGGTACAATGGAAAATTTATAATGATGATTACTTGCGATGGAAGAATGTAATAAAATTTCAATTTATCGTAGGTAACCCACCATATATAACGTATAAGGAGTTGGCAAAAGATGAGCAAAAATATGTTAAGACGAACTTTAATACTTGTATAAAAGGAAAATTTGATTATTGCTATGCTTTTATTGAGAAAAGCATTAAGGAATTAGCACAAGATGGGAAAATGGCTTATCTGATACCTAGCAGTATATTCAAAACGGTATTTGGATTAAACTTAAGAAATTTTATAAAGCCATACATAACTGTCATCAAAGACTACACGCAGGAAAAGGTATTTGATAATGCATTGGTCAAGTCCTCAATTATGGTATTGGATAAGCAAAGGCAACAAGGTGTATTACACTATCGGGATATGACTTTGGAAAAGGAAATAGATGTTCCTGTAAACCAACTGACAGATAAATGGTTTTTTACAGAGAATCTGGCAAATGGAATACATCGATTCGGAGACTATTTTAAGGTGTCTCATGTGGTGGCAACATTGCTGAACAAAGCATATGTGATCAAAGAAAACGATTATCAGGAAACAGAACAGGGATTTTTTTGCAGAGGCCACAATATAGAAAGAGATATGGTAAGAGATACAGCGACTCCCAGATCTTTACGGTATCAGAAGAATGAAAAAATTATATTTCCATATATGTATGATGATGGAAATTTAATAAGATTTGAAGAAAGGGAATTTGAAACAAATTATCCGGAAACAACAGCATATTTGAATGATTATCGAGATGAATTAGAAAATCGTCAAAGCGACACAAATGCAAAATGGTATGAATATGGAAGATCACAGGCGCTTACCGGATTAGACAGTGATAAATTACTTCTTTCAACAGTTATCACCGAGAAGGTAGCTGTGTATAGACTTACCAGAGAATGTATTCCGTATGCGGGAATGTATATTGTTAGGTGTGAGGGAAATAATGAATATACATTGGATGATGCAATACGTATTTTACAGAGCAGAGATTTTAGGCAGTATGTGTTGGACGTAGGAATACATATTAGTGGAAGTTCTTTAAGAATAACATCAAAAGATGTTGAAGATTATAGATTCGAGGAGGAATAACATGGCGAGAATACCATTTAATGTTAGTGCCAAAACTGCTAGACTGATTGGACGTGAAAATGTATCCAATTTAGAGGGTGCATTAATTGAGTTAATAAAAAATACATATGATGCAGATGCTAAAAAATGTGTTGTTTATTATGAAAGTTCAACAGATAGGTTATTCATAATCGATAATGGAACTGGTATGAATAAAGATGTCATCATTAATAACTGGATGACAATTGGTAATTCTACTAAAAAAGAAAGCGTATACACAAAGTCAGGCAGGGTAAATACGGGAGAAAAAGGTATTGGAAGATTTGCATTAGACCGTATATCTGAAAAATGCAGAATGCTAACTGTGAGTAAAGAAGAAAGATTTGAATGGCTGGTTAATTGGGAGAACTTTGATTCATCGGAAATGATAACAGACACATATGCTGATTTAAATGATATTTCAGAGAATATTCCAGAGTTTTTGAGTGACTTGAACAATCAATTTTTACTTAATATGTTAAAAATTGATTTTACCGGAACGGGTACCTGCTTTGTATTAGAAAATCTTAGGGATCAATGGAATGACGCGGTAATTGAAAGAGTAAAAAGTAGTTTGCAGAAGTTGCTCCCTCCTATGGAAAATAATGCTTTCCAATTATTCTTTTTTTTAAAAGATACTACGGAAAAAGATGCGAGAATTTTGCCGGATTTATTAAATGAATATGATTACAAGTTACATTTTGAAGTTGACAACTTAGGCGAATGTACCATTCAGATTCATAGAAATGAATTCTTTTTTGGTGCACAGTTTGAAAAAATTATGAAAAAAGCAGAATTTTCGGAGGATGATAGGGAATATTTCAATGACAAGTTAATAATAAAAAGTGGTAGTGTTTACGACTTCCTTCCAGGAGTAGGGGACGAAGTAAATATTGGACCTTTTTCGGGAGATATTTATTTTTATAAATTAGTGTTACAGTCGGACAACCAGGAAAAATATTTTTATAAGAATTTTATTACGAAACGTTCAAATTTTAAAGAACTGAGTGGAATAAAAATATATAGAGATGATTTTTTAGTTCGCCCATATGGAATATATGGAACTACAGGATATGATTGGTTGGATTTATCAACAAGGAAGGCTGAATCGCCTGCAGCAGTGTCAAGTAAATCAGGTAGTTGGAGGGTGCAGGCAAATCAAATATGTGGACAAATAAGAATATCCAGATTGAATGATAATTTGCCGGATAAATCGAGTAGAGAAGGAATTGTAGAAACAAAAGAGTTTAAATTATTTAGAGAATTAGTCGTGAATTTTATTGAAAAACTGGAGGAAGATAGACAGTATGTAATAAGAAAATTAGATAAGTTATATAGAAGCACAGCTAAAGGTGAACAGGCTTTGAAAATTGCAAAGGAGGAATTAAACAAATATAAAGAAGAAGGCGAAAAAAAGCAGAATAATACGTACAATGAGAGTGATAGTGAAAAAAAACAAAGCTATGAAAATTTTCATAAAGCGATAAGTTATCAGGAAGAGCGTATTCAAGATTTACAAGAAGAAATGGGACTTTTGAGAACATTGGCTACAACAGGAATAGTGGTAAATACTTATATTCATGAAATAAAGGCATTAACAACACAGTTGAATGTTGGTGTTAAAGAGGCATATGCCTGTCTTGCAGAGGATAATGATATCATATCTGCCGAAGAAGAATTAAAAAAGCTAAGAGTTTTAAAAGATAAATTTAATTCCTGGTTTAAGGTAACAATAGATGCTGTGGAAATGGACAAAAGAAAAAGAAAGAAGGAAAATATAGGAAATATAATACAAAAAAGCATTGGTAAATGGAAAAGTGTTCAAAATAATAAAATAGATTATATATACATCGAGAAAGAGGAAATTGAAATACGATGTTTCCCCTTTGATTTTGAAACAATTGTAAGCAATTTAGTAACAAATAGTAGTACAATATTTAAGAATCATAAAGTCGAGAAACCTACAATAAAAATAGAGATAGGGAGAAATGATGACAAGTTCTATATAAAATATAGTGATAACGGTCCAGGGTTGTGTACTGCTTTTAAAAAAGAACCGCAAAAAATTCTTAAGTATGGTGTTACGGATAGAAGAAATGCAAATGGTGAAGTAATAGGAACAGGAATGGGACTTTGGATCGTAGATAGTATTATTCAGAATTATAAAGGACATATAGACTTAAAGAAAAACATTGAAGAAGAATCGGGCTTTTTTATGGATTTATTTTTTGAAGGAAGGGAGAACTAATTGATGCGAATTGGTTATCTGGATGATGAATATGATGTCTTAAAAGGCGCAATGCGCAGCTTAAAGAAATATGACATGGAAATAATTGCGATGAAGAATATTGATGATGTGACAAATATTACTATGCTAACAGATGCGATTATTTCTAATTCATTAGAATGTTTGCTGGTAGATTATGATTTGATGAATTTAGAATCTAAAGTATATGGAACACAAATTATTAAAGATATTAATGAGATTTTACCGGATTTCACATGCTTTTTGCTAACTAATTATACAGAACAGGGTATAAATGAAAAGATTGTGCAAAAAATTTTTGTACAAGATAAGGCGATATTTGCGGAAGATGATGATTCACAAGAGTTTCGTGATTTTGTTAATAAAATAAGAAATAGTGTCGAATGTTTTCGGAAAAGATTAGAAGTAACAAAGTCGGAATATGAGAAACTGGTTGAAAAGAAAAAAGTAAGGCAAATTTCAGCAAGTGAAGAGGATAGGTTTATATATTTATATAAAGTTTTATCTGCATATGATTATGTTGATAAAATGCCAGATATCTTAGTTAGAAACAGTACCCAAGATACCTTAGAAGACATGTTGAGTACATTAAAAGAGTTTAAGCAGCATCTACGAAAGGAGTAAAACAGTGTACAGAGTACATGGCGATAAAATTATAAGGAGAAGGACAAATTATCGTAAAGCAAATGATATTCAGAGATATACAAAGATACTTAGAGAAGACTTTGGAAATATGTGCGGATATTGCGGAAAAGATTTTAATATAATTAACTGCCCATATCAGAAGGATCATTTGATACCTGAAGATATTGCAAAAAAAGTTGGAAGACTTGATTTGTTGACTGATTATAATAATTTGGTTTATTCATGCCGTGTCTGCAACCGGAATAAGTGGCATAATTGGCCGTTTGATAATGTTGATAAAACCCATGATGACAAGGTAGGATTTGTTGATCCGGCAACAGAAGAATTTGACGAACATATGATGCGAGACGAAAATGGTAGAATAGTGCCTAGAACCCAAGTGGGAATTTATATGTACAAAATTTTTAATTTCTCTAATCGTTTAACAGATGTATGGTGGAAATTGTCAGTGATATCAAAAGAGATAAACGAAATAGATAGTTTACTGGAAAAAGAGGAAAATGTAGACGGATTAAGAGAGTATCGGAGATTACATAGGCAATTTAATAGTTTTATTAAGAGTTTAAAGGATGCAAATGAAAGTATTTAGAGGGTATAATTTTTAAATGAGTGGTAGAGACTTCGGAGAGCGCATATGTATGCTCAGGAGACTTTTGTTTTCCAGGTTACTTGCAATAGTCCGGAAGTATGTCGCATTTATATCGAAACACAGAGAGAAACGTTAAACCACTTTACATTGTGAAAGATACTCGTAAGGTGCAGGAGAAAATATTGCAACGATTTGTAGAGATAGGCGTACAATAAAATTCTAATCATCAAGAGATGATTTGCAAGGTAAAATTCAGCGCAGCATTGAGAAAGTTTTGGTGTTAATATGAACTATTTTACAGATACAAATTCCCCCACGGTGACTTCCGACCGCGTCATTTACACAGCATCTGATTTCGCCCGTTCTTCTCTGCTGTCGTTACAGGAGACGGGAACGCTCTCGGCGTTAAAACCGCATACCTCTTCACGTTCCAATCTGGAGTCCTACTTGTATTTTACGGTGCTGTCAGGTAGCGGCAGACTGACTTACGGTGGGGAGACCTATGAGCTGCGTGCCGGAGATTCCGTATTCCTCGACTGTACGCTGCCGTATGCACATACGACGGAAGAAGAGCTTTGGACGCTTGTATGGTGTCATTTCGATGGCCCACAGATGTCACATATTTATGAAAAATACAAGGTTCGTGGTGGAAAAACAGTCTTCCGGTCACAAAAGACTTCGGAATACCGGGGAATTCTCGAAAAAATGAAAACGGTTGCAGCTTCGGATTCTTATGTCCGCGACATGGAGATCAATGCGCTCTTATCACAATTGCTGGTGCTTTTGATGGAGGATAGCTGGAATCCGGAAAGCAATGCCGTGAAGGGAAAACGGGTGCAGGTGGTCAGGGTACGAGAGTATATTGACAGCAACTATGCCTCGGAGATCACCCTGGAAGGACTGGCGGCACAGTTTTTTATCAATAAAACGTATTTATCGGAAATGTTCAAGGAACAATATGGCATAGCACTGAAAGATTATCTGGTGTCCGTGAGAATCACAGAGGCAAAACGGCTGTTGCGTTTCACGGACAAGACAACAGAAGAAATTGCAACAATGGTCGGGATAAATGGTGCAGCATATTTCAGCAGAATGTTCAAACGTGTGGAAGGTGTTACGCCTACGGAATATCGAGGAATGTGGTAATGAGATACAATAAATCCGAAGAAAGTACAAGAGAAACCGAAGAAAGTGTCTTTGGTTTCTTTTTTTGTTATACTATAATGAGGCTATAGTTGAGACGTACATTACGCGGCGCAAAGCGTATGCAGGTCTAAATGAGGAAGATAGGCAAGAGATATGTAATATATGGGCAAAATGATACCCCATAGGAAAACGCAGGAGGTAACGAAGTGAAGAGAGCACTGATCACAGGAGTAACAGGACAGGACGGTTCTTATCTGGCAGAACTGTTATTGGAGAAAGGATATGAAGTCTACGGCATGATCCGTCGTTCTTCCGTAGATTATAGAGAACGCATCGCGCATCTGGAGGGAACTCCTCATTTTCATCTGAAATTCGGCGATCTGGGAGATTCGATCAGCCTGGTAAAATTGATCGGCGAGGTGAAACCGGATGAAATCTATAATCTGGCAGCGCAGTCTCATGTGCAGGTAAGCTTTGATGTGCCGGAGTTCACGGCAGACATCGATGCAACCGGTGTATTGAGAGTATTGGAAGCTGTCAGAGTGTGTGGACTGGAGAAGACTTGCCGGATCTATCAGGCATCTACTTCTGAATTGTACGGAAAGGTAGAGGAAGTACCGCAGAAGGAGACGACACCTTTTCACCCTTACAGCCCGTATGCAGTGGCAAAGCAGTACGGCTACTGGATCGTGAAAGAATACAGAGAAGCTTATGGCATGTTCTGCTGCTCCGGTATTTTATTCAACCACGAGAGCGAGAGACGCGGCGAGACCTTCGTGACGAGAAAGATCACCCTGGCAGCAGCCAGAATCGCACAGGGCAAGCAGGACAAGCTGTATCTGGGAAATCTGGATTCCCTGCGTGACTGGGGCTATGCGAAGGATTACGTGGAGTGCATGTGGCTGATCCTGCAGAACAAGAAGCCGGAAGATTTTGTCATTGCGACAGGCGTACAGCATTCTGTACGTGAGTTCGCAACACTGGCATTCCATTATGCCGGCATCGAAGTGGAATGGCAGGGAGAAGGCCTGGAGGAAAAGGGAATCAACAAGGCGAACGGTCAGGTCATCGTGGAAGTAAGTCCTGATTTCTATCGCCCGACAGATGTGGTCAATCTCTGGGGAGATCCCACCAAGGCGAAGACAGAGCTGGGCTGGAACCCGACCAAGACAAGCTTCGAACAGCTGGTAGAACTGATGACGAAACACGACATGGAGAAGGTCGCTGTGGAAAGAGCGGAAGAACATATCCGTACCAATCTGGCAGAGTACCTGGAAAAAGGTGTTGTGAAATAAGACTACCAAGAATTTAAAAGCGTAATGATTATCAAATGGCCTATGCTAAGATAGTAAAAATAAGAATGAACGCTGAAAAGTAAATTGCAAAAAGTGAGAACTATCAAGACACGCAACATTGATGCTATGAGGATAGCACATGGTAACGGTAGTGGCTGGAAGATAAATAGGATAAGAAGGTAAAAGAAAATGATGGAAAAAGACGCTAAAATATATGTCGCAGGACACAAAGGAATGGTTGGCTCTGCCATTGTCCGTGAATTGAACAGGCAGGGCTATACAAACATTATCACACGGACGCATCAGGAGCTGGATCTGACCCGTCAGGCAGAGGTAGAGGAATTTTTTGCGGCAGAGAAGCCGGAGTATGTGTTCCTCGCAGCAGCCAAGGTCGGAGGTATTGTAGCAAACCAGAACGCTCTGGCAGACTTCATGTGGTTTAACATGACTCTGGAGATGAATGTGATCAATTCCGCATGGAAGAACGGATGTAAGAAGCTGGAATTCTTAGGAAGCTCCTGTATCTATCCCCGGATGGCACCGCAACCGATGAAGGAAGACTGTCTCCTGACCTCCGAACTGGAGAAGACGAACGAAGCATATGCCCTGGCGAAGATCTCGGGCCTTAAGTATTGTGAATTCCTGAATAAGCAGTACGGTACAGATTACATCTCTGTCATGCCGACGAATCTGTACGGACCCAATGATAACTATCATCCGACCCATTCCCACGTATTGCCGGCACTGATCCGTCGTTTCCACGAGGCAAAAGTAGAGGGTAAGACAGAGGTGACCTGCTGGGGAGACGGCTCTCCGCTACGTGAGTTTCTGTATGTGGATGATCTCGCCAACCTGTGCGTATTCCTGATGAACAATTACAGCGGCAATGAGACTGTGAACGCCGGTACCGGCAAGGAACTGACGATCAAGGAACTGACCGAACTTGTGGCAAAGGTAGTCGGATACACCGGAGAAATCAAGTGGGATACGACGAAACCGAACGGCACCCCCAGAAAGCTTCTGGATGTTAGCAAGGCAGAGAAACTTGGCTGGCATTACATGACGGAACTGGAGGACGGTATCCGGTTGGCGTATGAAGATTTCCTGAACAATCCAATGAGAGCGGAGAGATAAATATGAACATTGTATTACTGTCGGGTGGCTCCGGCAAACGCCTATGGCCCCTATCCAACGATGTCAGAAGCAAACAGTTTATCAAAATATTCAAACAGGAGGACGGCTCCTACGAGTCCATGGTGCAGCGTGTCTATCACCAGATCAAGAAGGTGGATACCGAAGCGACGGTGACGATTGCTACGAGCAAGACGCAGGTATCCGCGATCCATAATCAGCTGGGGCAGGATGTCGGAATCTCCGTGGAACCCTGTAGAAGAGATACATTTCCTGCCATCGCGCTGGCTACTGCTTATCTGGTGGACGTACAGAAGATCTCCCCGGAGGAATCTGTGGTCGTTTGTCCGGTAGATCCTTATGTGGAAGCGGATTATTTTGAAGCCCTGAAGCGGCTTTCTGCCCAGGCGGACAAAGGCGAGGCGAATCTGGTGCTGATGGGGATCGAACCCACCTATCCCAGTGAAAAATACGGTTACATCATTCCGAAGTCATCGGATGAGACCGCAATGGTAGCGACTTTTAAAGAAAAACCGACTGCGGATGTGGCAAAAGAGTATATCGCACAGGGAGCACTGTGGAACGGCGGCGTCTTTGCTTATAAGCTGAAGTATGTCATGGAGATTGCCCATAAATTAATCGATTTTACGGATTATCATGATTTGTTTGCAAAGTATGAGACTCTTCCGAAGATTTCTTTTGATTATGCGGTAGTAGAAAAAGAAGATAAAATCCAGGTGCAGCGTTTCTCCGGTCAGTGGAAGGACCTTGGTACCTGGAATACTCTGACGGAAGCCATGCAGGATGCTGTCGTGGGAAAAGGAGTGCTGAATGACAACTGCTCCAATGTGCATATCGTGAATGAGATGGATGTGCCGGTGCTGGCGATGGGATTGCATGATGTCGTGATCTCGGCATCGCCGGAAGGCATTCTCGTATCTGACAAAGAGCAAAGCTCCTACATCAAGCCGTTCGTGGATAAATTCGAACAGCAGATCATGTTCGCAGAGAAGAGCTGGGGAAGCTTCCGCGTGCTGGACGTCGAGAGCGGCTCGATGACCATCAAAGTGACGCTGAATGAAGGACATTCCATGAACTATCATAATCACAAGCACCGTGATGAGGTCTGGGTCGTCATCTCCGGAGAGGGAATGACCGTGATCGACGGCACGGAGAAGCAGGTGAAAGCCGGGGATGTGGTAACGATGCCTGCCGGACGCAACCACACCGTGATCGCCCAAACGGAGCTGAAACTGATTGAAATACAGATCGGGAAAGAGATCAGTGTGCAGGATAAGGAAAAAGTAGATTTACCTTTCAATGCTGGGCAATGCTAGGCACAAAGAACAATAGGCGACAATTTTTTTCAAATGTGGTATGATAAGATAGTAGTTTACTTATGCATTTTTACAACAGCTGCATAAGACAACGAATAATCAGGTTGAAGAGGATACTACTATCATGAGTTTTATTACACAGGAAAAATTTGTTGCCTTTTTTAAAATGAGAAAAAAGCAAGTTCTGTTCTGGTCCATTCTGGCACTGGCGTTTATCTTGCGCTGCATCCGCTTTGCGGCAGTGCCTGATGGGATCAACCAGGATGAGGCCATGGGAGCTATGGATGCATGGGCATTATCGAAATACGGTACCGACCGCTTTGGTACGTTTCTGCCGGTTCATTTTGAGGCTTGGAAATACAGTCAGATGAGTGTTCTGCTATCTTATTGTATGATTCCGTTTATCAAGGTGTTTGGTTTTAGTACCGTGACAGTGAGGATGCCGATGCTGCTGGTATCCTGTGGGGCGGTTGCACTGGTATATTTAGTGTCGGAAAAGCTGTTTGATGAGAGGATTGCTTTTATAGCGATGCTTTTGACGGCGGTGAATCCCTGGCAGTTCATGCAGAGCCGCTGGTCACTGGACTGCAACCTGTTCCCGCATGTATTTTTATTGGCGTTTTATTTGTTATTGTTGGGACTGGAAAAAAGACGGTATTTGTATTTATCCATGATCTTTTTTGGACTGACATTTTATTGTTATGGAATAGCGGCGTATTCCGTTACGGCATTTTTGTTTGTGTTTTTTGTATGGTGTCTGTGGAAAAAACAACTGAAATTCCGGGAGGGATTGCTGTGCGCAGTGCTATTTACTGTGGTTGCCCTGCCGGAGGTGATCGTCCTGGGAATCAATGCGATACACTTTGGCAGGACCATCGAAACGCCCTTTTTTACCATGCAATATTTTCCGGATAGTCTCAGAAGCGCGGATATATTGCTTTTAAATTTTTCCTTTGCACAGCTGGGCAGGAATGCGTGGGCACTGTTTAGCCATGTTTTTTTGCAGCTCCCGGACATTTTCTTTAATTCGATTCCGGCGTTCGGGCCCTTATATCATGTGTCGATACCGTTTGTATTTATCGGAATCATTGTATTTACGATTCGCCTTTTTAAGGAAAAACAGATTGAAAAACAGATGCAGATGCTGGCATTGTGGGGATTCCTGATCACGGGGATCTGGGTTGGCCTGATCACCTATGAAGTGAACATTAACCGTGTGAATATTATCTTCTACCCGGTGATTATGTTGTGCGCTTATGGTATTTCGCTGGCAGTGGACAAATGCAGGAAGCTCTTACCGGTTATCATGGCTGTGTATGTAGTCAGCAGCGTATTGTTTTTTACAACGTATTTTACAGAGTATGCGGAAGAGAGCAGACAGTATTACAACAGGGATTTTCTGGATGCCGTGTCCGAAGCTGACAGCATGGAAGGATATGACAGCTTGTACATCACAGGCAATCTGGGGTGGCAGTTCAACCAGTCAGCCACGGAGATCCTGACCCAGTATGCCTGCAGAATAGATGCCCGGTATTATCAGAGCGAGGATTACGCACAGCGTTATCACTACATCTATCCGGAAAAATCCGGAGCGGAACTGGCGGAAGCCGTCGGGGATGGACTGATGGTACTCTATGAGGGAGACCTGCAGTACCTGCAATTCCCTTATGAAGTGATCGATACCGTGGGAGAATATTCACTGGTAACAGCAAAGTTCTGAGAAGGACAGGGATTATTTCCCAGAACGGATCACCTCCACACCGAACAGGAAGCGTCCTTCCTCGTTGGGATGAATGGAATCTGCCAGATATTCTGCAGCATTATGTTCATTCCACTGCAGAGCATCATTGATATTCAGAAAATCAACATTCTCAGCCGCGGCGGTTTCTTCTGCCGCGGCAATATAGTCTTCTAATACATTTTCTTCGTCACCGATGCGTGCCATTCCCTTTTCAAAAGACAGAATATAATTGGAGGATATGACCATGATCCGGGCATCCGGATAGGATTCCCGCAGAGCCCGGATGCCGATGCGGAGCCCGTCTTGGTAATCGGCGATGGAATATCCCTCAAAATAATCGTTTAAGCCGTAATTGATGAGGAAACAGAGTTTTTTATCACCGGAGAGTTCTTCCGTATTATGGTCTAAAAAGTCCTGTACGACATTCGGGAAGGAATTATCGTCATCGCTACTCCGGGTAGCGGAGGAACCGCCGATTGCCAGATTATGCACGGTGGCACCGGTCAGAGCGTGGACGACTCCGGGGATGGAAGCAAAATCATGATAATTTCCCATGACACTGTCGCCGAAAAATACAAGCTCGTAGTCGGACAGGTCGGGATAGTCAGCCGGAGAATTTACAGCATCCTGTACCAGTGTGTAAAAATGATCTAAGCTGTTATCGCTTTCTGTGCTACGGTATTGCAGGGAGCCGCTCAGCACCAGCAGCATTACAGAACGGGCGGCTTCGGCAGTTAATTCCGTGGGAGTGTCATAGGCATCCGGATTTGAGATCAGCCATTCTTCCTGGCCGGGGAAGCAGAGGGTCACGTTCTCTCTGGCGGACAGAGGGGAAGCCAGCACCCGGAACACAGTGCAGTAAGTGTCCAGATCTCCATTGGCATGTGACTGCCAGTATTCCAGGGAAGGCGTAGAGAAAATGACGGTGAATTCTGCGCCGGCGTAGGTATCCACATAGGACAGGAGGTCTTCGTCCAGGGAGGCAGAGAACTGGACATCGCTGTGCAGGCTGCCGTTCCACAGGGAGAGCGGATCCAGCACGAGGAAGACATGAGTCACGTCATTCCCGGAGGAAAAAGCCGTTTCCAGATAATCGGACAGGTCGGAAAAGGATGCAATCCGGTGGAAACCGCGTACCACGTCGTATCCCATATAGATGGGATAGATGTCTTCGGGGAAAGCTTCCGGCGCGGACATAGACAAAAATACGCCCTGATAGGATTCCTGTTGTAATCTGCCAAGGTCGGAGGAACGCTTCCCGGGCTCATATATTTTCAAATAAAGAATTCCGCTGGTTACAATGCCGGCCAACAGAAGCGCGGCAAGGGCAAAAAGCAGAAATTTCCAGGGAGATTTTTTACGTGTGGTTTGTTTGTTCATGGGATAGGGCATCCTTTCTGTCAGATCTGGCGAATCCGGTGATCCTTCTGATTTCAGATGGTTTTATTATACTTCACAAGAGTGGCGCTGCCAACACTATTGTTGTTTTTCTCCCGGCAATATGATAAGATGAAGCAGTGAATGACGAGTGGCAGCCTTTTGAAAATTCAGATTTGGCAAAAGAGTAAAAAGACTAAAAATTGCAGATGTTTGCAACAAAGCATCATAGCAGCGGATAGAAAAGAAATGAAGATGTTACAGGAGGAAGAAAATATGGAACAGTTAGCCATTTTTGGAGGAAAACCGGTACGTGAGAAGAAGATTTTCTACGGACGGCAATATATTGATCAGGCAGATGTAGAGGCAGTAACCAAGGTGCTGACTGCGGATGTGATTACCAGCGGACCTAAGGTGAGCGAGCTGGAGCAGCATCTGTGTGAACTGACCCATGCAAAATATGCAGTGGTGGTATGTAACGGTACCGCCGCGCTGCATCTGGCGGCGCTGGCAGCGGGATTCGGTGAGGGAGACGAGGTTATCGTAAGCTCGATCACTTTTGCCGCATCCTCCAACTGTGTATTATATGCGGGGGCGAAGCCTGTTTTCGCGGATATTGATCCGGAGACCTACAATATCGATCCGGCGTCCATCCGCAAGCTGATCACACCCAGTACGAAAGCGATCGTTGCGGTAGATTTCACCGGTCAGGCAGTGGAGCTGGATGAGATCCGGGAGATCTGTAAGGAGCACGATCTGATCCTGATCGAGGATGCCGCGCATGCCATTGGTACGAAATATAAAGGCCAGCCTGTGGGAAGCCTGGCGGATATGACCTGCTTCAGCTTCCATCCGGTCAAGACGGTGACCGGCGGAGAAGGCGGCGCCATTACGACCAATGATGAGAAGCTGTACCGTCATCTGATGCGGCTGCGTACCCACGGTATTACGAGGGACCCGGAAGAAATGGTACATCCTACCGATGCGCTGTGGTACAACGAGCAGGTAGAGCTGGGCTTCAATTATCGTATGACGGATTTCCAGGCGGCACTGCTATTGAGCCAGCTGAAGAAGCTCCCTGCATTTGAACAGCGTAGAAAGGAAATCCGTAAGCGTTATAATGAAGCGTTCGGCAAAATGCCGGAACTGATCCTGCAGAAGGAGATCCCGGAGTCTGACACGACCTGGCATTTGTATGTGCTGCATCTGAATCTTGAGAACCTGAACTGCGACAGAAGGCAGTTTTTCGATGCGCTGTATGCGGAAAATACCTGCCCTCAGGTGCATTACCTGCCGGTTTACTGGCATTCCTATTATGAGAAGCTGGGATATCAGAAGGGACTGTGCCCCAATGCGGAGAAGTATTACAACGAGGTGATGAGTATTCCTCTGTATTACGGATTGACGGATGACGATGTGGAAGATGTGATCCATGCAGTGAAAAAGGTGGTAGCTTATTACACGAAGCTGAAATAAGATCCGGCAATGGGCGGAGCAGTGCTGGAACATGGGAAATAACGGAACTGTGCCGGAACACGGGAAATGCCTGGAACTGTGCCGGATTATGGGTAATGACCGTAGCTGTGCCGTATCATGGGAAATGCCCGGACTGTGCCGGAACATGGGAAATAACGGAATGAAGCAGAAAGTAGCAGGAAACGGTATTTTGAAAGAAAATAAGAAAAATTGGATAGAAATTTCGGGGTTTGCTGCACTGGTAGCCATCGCATCGGCAGTTACGTTCTGGCTGTTTTACCGGCAGTGTGTGGAAAGCATGCTGGGATCGGGACTGTATCATTCCGATATGAAGGCATATATTCTGGAAATGCAGGGACTGGACAGCGGCTACAGCTTCCCTTACCCGGTTTTGTTCAAGCTGGCGGCGGCGATCCATCTGGTGACCGGCTCCTTTACCGACGGAGCGGAGCTGGCCATGGCACTGGCAACGATGCTGTTAAACGGCGGAGCAATGATCGTTCTGAAGGTGATGCTGGACAAGCATGTGGGAGCAAAGCTGCAGGAAGCTATGCCCGGAAAACCTTGGCTTCCGGGGATTCTCACGGGAACGGCAGCAGTATCTCTGTTTTTTGTATCGATGGTATACCCGCCGACAGGGATTTATCTCCCCGGTATCAAATACAAATATCTCGGGGTATTTACGCCGAATCCCTTCCACAACGCCACCTATATGGCGGCACGGCCGTTCGCAATTCTTGCATTTTTTAAGTATGGTGAATTGTTGCCGGTGTATGAGCAGCCAAATGCGGTCAGAGAGCATAAGAGAGATTATATTCTGTTTGCAATTTATCTGCTGCTGGCGACCATGACGAAACCCAGTTTTACCATAGTGCTGGTCGGAGCCGCAGGGATTTTGATGCTGTGGAGAATGTTCCGCAGCAGATTCCGGAATTTTGTACCTACGGTGTGGCTGGGAGTATGTTTTATCCCGACTTTTATGGATCTGCTCTACCAGTTCCGGGGAGTGTTCGTACCGCAGGAGGGACAGGAAGGCGGCATCGGATTTACTTTTGGACATGTATGGGCGCAGTATTGTGACAATCTGCCCCTGGCTATCGGACTGGCCATCGGATTCCCGATCCTGGTACTTCTGCTGAACTACAAGGAACTACGCAGAGACAGTATCTACCGTTTTTCCTGGCAGGTGTATGTGATGGGCTTCCTCATGGCATTCTTCCTGTATGAAAAAGGATTCCGGGAGATGGACTTCAATTTCTCCTGGGGCTATATGTACGGAATCTTCTTCGCATTTGTGGGAGCACTGCTGGTACTGCTCCGCGTGACAGCAAATGCCGACACCCGGAAGAGAAAGATTGTCGTAGCAGTACAGTGGCTGGCTTACCTGTGGCACCTCGTATGCGGAGTATATTATTTTTGGGGATTTTTACAGGGAGCGATGTATTATTGATGTAAATTGAAAGTTAGTTGCATACCGCCCGGATGACTTTGCTGTCTTCCCGGGTGGTATTTTTGTTTTGATGTTCCGATCCTTACTGCCTGAAAATTATTTAGTGCTGTATAAGCAGTAAGTTTGAAGTGATTTTCTTTTACATTGACTGATATTTACTGCCGGAATGGAAGCATCCTATGCCGAAGCAGTAATTGTCAGAACGTTTTCATGAATTCTTCGATAAAAATACCGCCTGGATTTCTAAAATCACTTTCCGGGCAGTATTTATACTTGCTTTGTTAGCGTAGGGTTGCCAACGACTAGATGTACTCCTTCTGTACCCTTCTTCCGCCTCAGCGTGAATAGTTTAAGGGTATGAGAAGCTTGATTTGCTGCTGATACCCACGCTATGGAAAGTTTGAGGGTATAAGAAGCTTGTTTCGTTGCTGATACCCACACTATGAAAAGTTTGAGGGTATGAGAAGCTTGTTTCGTTGCTGATACCCACGCTGTGGAAAGTTTGTGGGTATGAGAAGCTTGTTTTGTTGCTGATACCCACACTATGAAAAGTTTGTGGGTATGAGAAGCTTGTTTTGTTGCAGATACCCACGCTGTGAAAAGTTTGAGGGTATGAGAAGCTTGTTTTGTTGCAGATACCCACACTGAGAAAAGATTGGGGGTATGAGAAGCTTGTTTTGTTGCAGATACCCACACTGAGAAAAGATTGAGGGTATGAGAAGCTTGTTTTGTTGCAGATACCCACGCTGTGAAAAGTATGAGGGTATGAGAAGCTTGTTTTGTTGCAGATACCCACGCTGTGGAAAGTATGAGGGTATGAGAAGCTTGTTTTGTTGCAGATACCCACACTGAGGAAAGTATGAGGGTATGAGAAGCTTGTTTCGTTGCTTATACCCACGCTGTGGAAAGTTTATGGGTATGAGAAACTTGTTTTGTTGCAGATACCCACGCTGTGAAAAGTTTGAGGGTATGAGAAGCTTGTTTTGTTGCAGATACCCACGCTGTGGAAAGTATGAGGGTATGAGAAGCTTGTTTTATTGCAGATACCCAAATTGTGAAAACCGGAAGGTATAACAAGGGAATTATATATTCCAGAATGCCTGCGGCAGGCATTCGCCCGGTTTATGGAAACCCTACGTTACGAGCCATGCACTCAATTCATAAATGTGTCGCAAAGGACGCTCCACATTTGTTGGCAGTTCTCTGCAATGAGCCGCATCACGTCAAAAGTAAAAACCGTGATTTGTGAGCAAGCTCCCAATCACGGTTCTTATTTTGCCTATGCGCGGCTCATTGCTCGCGTAAACTCTCAAGTTAGTAAGTTAAGTATAATACTGCATGGAAAGTGTTAATGAAATCTCGACCGTACCCCATCCCGTATCCGGCAGATTCCGGTATAGACTCCGGCTCCGCAGTAGGGCATAAGTAACAGGCTGTAAGAGAAGATATACCGCGAATTGGCTTCCCAGAAGGTGTGGAACAGGAAACCGCCCAGTACAGCAATGAGGCCGACATAGACATAGAGGTGGTCCGTACCAAGGCGGTCCGTACCAGGCCGGTCTGCAGTGCGCCCTGCGGTATGCCCCACGATTGGGTCTGCAGTGCGCCCTGCGGTATGCTCCGCCATGTGGTCCGCAGTGCACCCTGCGGTATGCCCCGCCGTTTGGTCAGCCATGTGCCCGACAACTTTAGACTTCCGGCGCTTCTTAAGACTGTCGATACAGAACACCAACACGCCCAGATACAGAACATTCTGCCATGCATTGCACCATTCGATATATCCCCCACTGAGAGAACCTTCATAGACTTCCTTAAAAAATGCACTCCGTCCTCCGTAGGTAGCCAGGGTAGCCTGTCTGCTGGCATAGGTGCCGTCTGCCCACTGGGATAAATGTTTGTGAAGATAGAAGTCCGCTGTGTAGCCGGGATGTTCCCGGAAATAGGTCAGGCGCTCGTCGATCGCCAGACGGCTGATCTCGTTGGCGATAGCAGTATCCATGCCGGCGGTATCGTAAGTATCGATATTGAAGCCGTTATACCAGCCGCAGCCGCGGGAAGCTTCCTGCATTCCCATGGCGAGATAGGACATGGCGGTGACTCCGGAGCTTAACGTATTACCCGCCTTTTTCTCATAACATTTCTGTATCAGCGGCAGAATCCCCACAGAAGTAACAGCAAGACATACCGCCATGATGAGTAGTCCCAGACGCATCTTACCGTTCCGCCCCGGACGCAATGCCTCGAACAACAGCACCAGCAACACTGCGATCACAGGGATCAGTGAATTCTTGCGCAGCATCACAGACAGTGTGAGGAACAGGATACTGCCGAAGCCTGTGAAAAGTATCTGACGGAGCATGCGGGGGACGTAATCGTAGGCGGTGACTGAGGGCGCATCATTTCGGGAGACGTTGTCCCGGTAGGAGCTGTCCGGAGAGGAGCTGCCCAGAGAGACGTTGTCCCGGTAGGAACTGTCCGGAGAGGAGCCGCACGGGGAGACGTTGTCCCGGTAGGAGCCGCCCGGAGAGACGCCCCCCAGCAACCGCAACAGCAGATAGCATCCCACCGACAATGCAGCGAAGGAAGGAATCTCGCCGTAGACGAAGGAACTGTACATGATCATGGGCAGGTTACAGCATACCAAGACGAGATAACAACAGGAGATCTTCTTGTACTTCTCCGGCCACAGATATTGCAGCGACAGATATTGGAACCAGACCGCCCCACATAACAGACAGACATAGACCAGCTTGATAAAGTGCCAGGCCGGTGCGGACAGGCCGGTGAGATTCCAGATCCGGAGCAACAGCTCCAAAAAAGCCATCAGCCCGATCTGCTGTGGATAATAAGACAGATAAGAAACGGTGGGGTGGATAATATCAGTATTTCCCAGGATCCACTCCGCAGCCGCATTGTATACAGACAGAGCATCCGCTGCGGGAACCGTGCGTCCGAAGAGGATCAGCAGGATACCAAGCCCAAATACAAAGGTCAAAGTAAAAACGAGCAGTCCGCGACGGAATTTCTCTCCTATTTTTTCATACAGATACAGACATCCGCAAAACAGTAATCCGAAGCCTGCCAGCTCCAACAGATTCCACAGGGGATTGTCCGGACGCAGCAAAACCTGCTGGGTCTCCATATTGTCGGCATAGCAGGTCGTGAGAAAGCTGCCGGCGAACAGCAGCATGGAAAGCAACAGTGTCAGAAGCATGACAATGTTAAGCCCCAGACGGTAAATGATATTGCAACAAGATCTGTTCTGAGATCCACTCATGGAAACAATTCCTCCGTAACCACAACAATTAAATTTAATTATGCAAGCATATTGGCTCACTTGCGCTCATTGCATTATAAGCTCACGAATTCGTGCTATCGCACTTTACATCCTGCTTCGCAGGATATTCGTTCGCTAATGAGCCTGGGCTCATTATATCATAGGTTCTGGGCGACCCCCAAGAAAAATACGCGGGAAAAAGCAAAAATAGTGGCTGTAATGGAACAAGCGTGGTACAATAAACTTTGTATAAGCACTTTTAACATGCAGAGATAAGAGGAATGGAAAATGGATAAAATTGCAGTACTGATCCCCTGCTACAATGAAGAGAAGACGATTGCCAAGGTGGTATCCGATGTGAAAAAGTTCCTGCCGGAGGCGGTGACTTATGTATATGACAATAATTCCACCGATCGTACCGTGGAACTGGCAACGGAAGCGGGAGCGGTCATACGTCATGAATATGCCCAGGGAAAGGGAAACGTGATCCGCAGAATGTTTCGTGAGATTGATGCGGAATGCTATCTTATGATCGACGGAGACGATACCTATCCTTTGGATTGTGCCCGGGAGATGGTGGCAAAGGTTCTGGAGCATCAGGCGGACATGGTGGTGGGAGACCGCCTGTCGTCCACTTATTTTACAGAAAATAAGCGGCCGTTTCATAATTTCGGCAACAGCCTGATGCGTGCGGGGATCAACAGCCTGTTTCGTTCTGATATCAAGGACATCATGACCGGTTATCGTGCGTTCAGTTATGAATTCGTGAAGACATTCCCGGTATTCTCCAAAGGATTTGAGATCGAGACGGAGATGACGATCCATGCGGTGAACTATAACATGCAGGTAGAGAATGTGGTGGTGGAATATCGTGACCGTCCCCAGGGCAGTGAGTCCAAGCTGAATACTTACAGTGACGGTTTCCGCGTGATCCGCAAGATGCTGCAGCTGTATAAAAACTATAAACCCATGCATTTCTTCGGCATGCTGGCATTTTTGCTGGCAGCGGTGTCGGTGATATTGTTTGTTCCGGTATTTTTGGAGTATCTGAATACGGGACTGGTGCCGAGATTCCCGACATTGATCGCCTGTGGATTCATTCTGCTGGCGGGGATCCAGTCGTTTTTCTCCGGTATGATGCTGGAAGTTATGGCGGCCAAGGACCGGAAGGATTTCGAGTATCGTCTGAACCGTGTGCATGGGGAACATCAGGAACGTAAAGGATTATAATATGCAGGAGAAGAGAATACTTCCCAGACGCAGAGGCGGTGTGCTGTTTTGCGTTCTGGGATGTCTGTTTGTATTTTTCGCAAAAACGGAAAAAGATCTGGCATCTGCGGGCAATATCCTGTGGACGGCCGGATATGTGGGAAGCACTCTGCTGTGGACCGTGCTTTTGGGGTGCCTTCTGGGTGTGATCGGAACGTTTGTGATCTATCGCGCAGCAGACCGGCCGGCACCGGAGGGAGATTGCAGACATGCCACATGGATACGGAACCGCTCCGGGGCACAGGTGTTTTTCGGAAGCCTGTTATTGTTATGTCTTGCATGGCTTCCCGTATATCTGGCATATTACCCGGGAATCTGTGCTTATGATGCACCGGTACAGACCGGACAGATCGTGGAGCATTATTATTTTGATCATCATCCGATCGTGCACACGTTGCTTTTACAGGGGATGCTGTGGCTGGGAACGCAGCTGTCCGGGAGTATGAATGCCGGAATGGCACTGTACACTGCGCTGCAGATGCTGCTGCTGGCGGGCAGCATGTCCTACGGTGTGCTGGTATTGCACAGACGGCAGGTGGCGGCAGGCTGGCAGATCGCGATGCTGCTGCTTGGAATGTTTTTCCCGTTCCACTGGTATATGAGTGTCAGCATGACAAAAGATACGGTATTCAGCGCCTTTTTGCTGCTGCAGCTGATCAGTCTGACGGATCTGTTGCTGGAGGACCGCAGGGAATGGCGTCCCGGAGTCCGGGACCTGCTGTTTTTTATCGGAACAGTGGGAATGATACTGTTTCGCAATAACGGAAAATATGCTATGATTGTACTATTAGCATTTCTTTTTCTGGCAGCATGCTTTGGAAAAAGGGCGAGGAAGCTCTGGGGGAGACTGTTTACGGTAAGTGTGGCAGCTTTCTGTATAGGGCTTTTTGTGCTGTCTGCAGTGTTCTCCGCAACGCACGCGGAACAGGGAGACAGGAGAGAGATGCTGAGTATGCCGATCCAGCAGATGGCGCGCTGCATGATCTATCACGGAGGAGTGGGAGTACTCTCTGAGGATGACGGTACCATGTCGGAGCAGGATCGGGCACTGGTGAATGATTTTATATTGGATGAGGCCTACAGGGATTATGATCCCGGCATCGCGGATCCGGTAAAGCGACATACCAACACGTATGTGGCGCGTTATCGCTCGGGAGATTTCTTACGGACCTATTTTCATCTGCTGAAATCTTATCCCGGAGATATGATCAATGCCGCACTGGCAGTGGATGCCGGCTTTTTGTCTCCCTTTGATGTCACCCATGCGACGGTGAATGAAGTGCAGGGGAGAGAGGGGCTCGGATATATACAGACACGATGGGAAGAAGATACCCTGAACAGCAGAGGAATCTATAAAGACAGCAAATGGCCGGGACTGTATGACCGCCTGGAGACATGGGCGGATGGGAACGGTTATCTGAAGCTTCCGGTACTGAAATATCTGTTCGTGCCTGGCAGTTATCTGTGGCTGTATCTGGCGCTGGCGGCGATACTTGTGATCATGGACAGAAAGCGATACTGTCTGCCACTGGCGGTGATCGCCGGATATTATGGGACGATGCTGTTAGGCCCCACGGTGCAGATGCGATATGTCTATCCGGTGATGCTGGCACTGCCGTATCTGGCGTTACTGATGTGCGGAACCGGACGGAAGACGGAAAATGAGAAAACAGGGACAGAGATAGGATAGCAGAATGGACAAGCTGATCATAGGAGCAGGGCTGTATGGATTGTATGCAGCGCTGTATTGTGCAAAAAGAGGGCAGCAGGTAGAGGTGCTGGAGATGGAAGAGGCTCCTTTTACCAGAGCCACATACATCAATCAGGCCCGGGTACACATGGGATATCACTACCCGAGGTCTCTGTCTACGGCCATGAAATCCGCAGGATATTTCAAACGTTTTACAGAGGACTATTCCTTTTGCCTTCATACCGCGTTTCAACAGATTTATGCTACTTCCGCTCATTTTTCCTGGACGGATGCGGCGGAATTTTTGAAGTTCTGCCGGGATGGTGGGATTCCCTGTAAGGCTCTTCCTGTGGAAGAATATTTCCAGCCGGGATTGTGCGACGGGGCTTTTCTCACCGAGGAGTATACCTACGACGCCCATATTCTGCGGGATCATCTGATGGAGGAGATCGCGAAATATCCGGGAGTGAAGCTGCACTTCGGGCGGCAGATCACAGAGATCGTAAAACAATCGGACTGCTATGAAATCACTGCACTGCATGAGGGCCATAGAGAGGTATACCGGGCACCGTTTGTGCTGAATGCCACTTACGCTTCCGTGAATCAGGTGCTGGAAAAGGTAAAGGGAGTCACGGCAGAACCCTTCGGACTGAAGTATGAATTATGTGAGATCATCCTGTGCAAGCCGGGGGATAAGCTCCGTGACATCGGATTTACGGTAATGGATGGACCTTTTTTCTCCATTATGCCTTTCGGCAGGACGGGATATCATTCCCTGACTTCGGTGACTTTTACACCGCATAAGACAAGCTACGATGCTACGCCGCAGTTCTCCTGTGTGGGAGCGGACGGCAATATCTGCAGAGGCGGCTGGCTGGGGAATTGCAACGACTGTCCCGGCAGACCGGAGAGTGCCTGGGAGTATATGTCTACGCTGGCGAGAAAGTATCTGCGGGAGGAGTATACATTCCGCTATGAGAGATCACTGTTCTCCATGAAGCCGATCCTGAAGGCTTCGGAGATCGATGATTCGAGACCTACCGTGATCCGTGCCTTATCCGAGAATCCGACATTTATCAGTGTATTATCCGGCAAGATCAATACCGTATATGACCTGGATCCTTTTTTAGAGTGAGAGAGAAATAGATATAGAGGAAATAGTTATGGAGAGAACCGCAATCCTGAATAAAGAGAAAAATTTTGTATCCTGCGTGCTGTATCTGCACAACGACGGTGCGTACATCCGTGATTTCCTGAATACGGTCTGTGGCACTATGGAAGAACATTTCGAAAAATATGAGATCGTCTGTGTGAATGACTGCTGCGTGGACAATACCATCGAGGAGATCCATCAATTTCTGGAAGAAAGCAGTGGAAATCATGTGGTGAGCATGATCAATTTAAGCTTTTATCAGGGAGTCGAGATGGCCATGAATGCCGGAAGAGACCTGGCAGTGGGAGATTTTCTGTTCGAATTCGACAAATGCCTGCCGGATTTTGAACCGTCACTGATCATGGATGTTTATTACAGAGCGCTGGAAGGCTATGATGTGGTGGCAGCCGCACCGAGGAGAGATGTGGCAATGACCTCGCGGCTGTTCTATGCAGTATATAATCTGGGGAGCCGTAATACACATAAGCTGCGTCAGGAGAGATTCCGTATCATATCCCGCCGCGCAGTGAACCGTGTGAATCAGATGAATGCGTACATTCCTTACCGCAAGGCGATGTACATGAATTGCGGACTAAGGGCGGATACGCTGGTCTATGAGAATAAAAAGAAGGCAGGCGGTACCAGGAACCGGGAGGAGCGCAGTACCCGCAGCAGTCTGGCACTGGATACGCTGATCATTTTCACCAATGTCCTGGAGAAGTTCTCTATGCTGGTGAGTGTGATCCTGTTCTCTGTCATGGTGATCATGTTCGGCTGGATCGTGTATTCGATCTTCAGCACGGTACGCCCCGTGGAAGGATGGATGAGTCTGATGACGCTGATATCGTTTGGATTTTTCATGATGTCCGTCATGCTGACGCTGATCTTCAAATATCTGTCCGTGATCCTGAATATGAGTTTTAAGAGACAGCGCTATGTAATCGAAGGAGTGGAAAAACTGACAAAATGATGTTTACGATTATTTTTCCGGTATTAAATGAACGTCTGCGCTTAGAGAGCGGTGTGACCCGCACGGTGGAATATCTGCGGAGTATTGCCTTTGAAGACTATGAGATCATTATCGTGGATAACGGTTCCGAGGATGAGACACCGCAGATCGCAGAAAAGCTGTGTAAAAAATATGATAAAGTAAGATATGAGAGGATCAATGTCCGCGGTGTGGGTGCGGCGTTCCGCAGAGGTGTGGAAGTAAGCCACGGCGATGTGGTAGGCTATATGGACATCGACCTTTCCACCAATATTAAGCATCTGGGAGAGGCGATTCATCTCTTCGAGACGCAACCCGAGATCCAGTATATTAACGGCAGCCGTTTTGCCAGAGAATCCGATACCAGGGGCAGAAAATGGTACCGCAGGATCACATCCCAGGGACTTTTGATTCTGTTAAAGCTGTTCTTACGGATGAAATCCACGGATGCCATCTGCGGATTCACGTTTGTCCGCAGAGAAACGGCACTCTCGCTCATCGAAGGCTGCAGCCGGGATAACGGATGGTTCTATATGATCGAATTCCTGCTCCGGGCGGAGAAAAGAGGCGTGACTGTACTGGATTATCCGGTGGAGTGGCAGGAAGACTATAATACTACCGTTAAGGTATTCAAGACGATCTGTAATTATCTGGTACAGATCGCAAGGTTATTCAACGAGTTTTATATCAAAAAGCACATATAAGCGAAAGAAGGACGACAGAATGGCACATATTAAGAGAATCGATCTGACGAGAGATGTAGAGGCACATGCGGATGCCTACAGAGAGGCAATCGAAAAGGTATGCAGGGAGACCGCCTTTTCCGGCGGAAAATATGCGGATACCTTCGACAAAGAGTTTGCCGCTTATGTGGGAAGTAGATATGCCAGTGGCGTGAACAACGGTACTTCCGCCTTACATCTGGCCATGCTGGCTCTGGGAGTGGGACCGGGAGATGAAGTCATTGTACCGGCAAATACCTATATTGCCACCGCATGGGGCGTCAGCTATACGGGAGCCACGCCGGTGTTCGCAGATTGTACGCCGGATACCTGGGAGATCGATCCTTCCGTGCTGGAGGCGAAGATCACGGAGAGGACGAAGGGGATCATCGGTGTCCATCTCTACGGTCAGCCTTTTGATTATGCAGGCGTGCGCAAGATCGCAGACCGTCACGGTCTGTTCGTGGTGGAGGATTGCGCACAGGCCCACGGGGCACAGTTTGAGGGAAAAAATGTGGGAACCCTGGGAGACCTGGCATGCTTCAGCTTCTATCCGGGCAAAAATCTCTATGCTTTCGGAGAGGGTGGAAGTGTCACCTGTGAGAAGGAAGAGTACTATAAGCATATTGACCGCCTGAAAAATCAGGGCTGCGATGTGCGTTATTATCATGATGAGATTGGATATAATTATCGACTGGAGGGACTGCAGGGTGCGGTATTGAGCGTCAGCCTGAAATACCTGCCGGAGTGGACGAAGAGACGTCAGGAGATCGGACACCGCTATATCCGGGAGATCACAAATCCACTGATCACCATGCAGCATCATCCGGAGAACACCACACCGGTGTTCCACCTGTTCGTCATCACGGTGCCGGATCATGAGGACTTTATCCGCTATATGGCAGATCATGATGTGGAGTGCAACATGCACTATCCGGTTCCCTGTCATTTGCAGAAGGCATATGCGGATCTGGGATATCAGCCGGGAGACTGCCCCAATGCGGAATATCTGGCAGCACATTGTGTGACACTGCCTCTGTTCCCCGAGATGCGGGAGGATGAGATCCAGAGAGTCATCGAACTGTGCAATGCTTACAGACAGTAAGGAGATCACAATGCAGACCGTAACAGCAGAAAATAAAACACCGGAAAATATAACATCGGAAGCAATTTCTGAGAACTACCGGGATACGCAGGCCGGGATCTATCTGCGCCTCATGACCCATGAGGACACGGACCGGATCGTGGCATGGCGTAACAGCGATGGTGTGCGCAAAAATTTTATCTATCAGGAGCTTTTTACCAGACAGTCCCATGAGCACTGGATCCGGACCCATGTGGAGACCGGAGATGTGGTGCAGATGATCATCTGCGATCTGGAAGGAGATACTCCCCTCGGATCTGTGTATATCCGGGATATTGACAGACATCACAATAAGGCGGAGTATGGAATCTTCATCGGAGAAGAGAGTGCCCGAGGCCGCGGGATCGGCACAGCGGCGGCGAAGCTGATGTTACGGTACTGTTTTGAGAAGGAAAAGCTGCACAGAGTCTACCTGCGGGCATTGTCGGAGAACCTGCAGGCCATCCGAAGCTATGAAAAGGCAGGATTCGTCAGAGAAGGACTGTTAAGAGACGATGTGTGTATTGACGGCGTGTACCGGGATATTGTCTGGATGGCAGCCGTGAATCCGGCAGATTAAGAAGGAGTAAGCAACAAAAAATGGACAGAATAAAAAAAGTAAGTTTTGTGATCCCCTGCTACCGTTCGGAGCATACGCTGCCCCATGTAGTTACGGAGATCCGCGAAAAAATGCAGGAACTGACACAGTATACGTATGATATTTTTCTGGTGAATGATGCATCACCGGACAATACCATGGAAACGATCCGGGATCTGTGTGAAAAATACGATAATATCAAGGGCATCGGTTTCGCCAGGAATTTCGGACAGCATGCGGCGCTGATGGCGGGACTTAGACATTCCGACGGAGATTATGTGGTGTGCCTGGATGATGACGGACAGACCCCTGCCGATGAAGTGGATAAGCTGCTAAATAAGCTGGAGGAAGGCTTTGATGCTGTCTATGCCAGTTATGAACACAAGCAACACTCCGCATTCCGGAATCTGGGCAGCAAGGTCAATGAGCTGATGACGCGGATGATGTTAAACAAGCCCGCGAATCTGTATATTTCCAGCTATTTTGCGGTGAAGCGGTTCGTGGTGGAGGATATGATCCGCTATGAGAATTCGTATCCTTATGTCATCGGACTGGTGCTCCGTGCCACGAAAAACATTACCAACGTGCCGGTGTGTCACAGAGAGCGAGAAGAGGGCAATTCCGGTTATACGCTCAAGAAGCTGCTGGGATTATGGTTCAACGGATTTACGGCATTTTCCGTGAAGCCGCTGCGGATCGCAACTTCTCTCGGTGTGGGCTGTGCCGGTCTCGGCTTCCTCTATGGACTTTATACGATCATCAAGAGACTGGTGAATCCCAATGTCCCTATGGGATTCAGCGCATTGATGGCGGCACTGGTATTTTTCGGCGGCATGATCATGATCATGCTGGGACTGATCGGAGAATATGTGGGACGTATCTACATCAGCATGAATAATTCTCCCCAGTATGTGATCCGTGAGAAGATCCATCTGGAGGAATAGGGAGAGAAATATTTTTATGAAGAAAGAGCAATTTACGGACTGGTGGAAACAGGATAAAAGATATCTGACACTGGTGAAGGCGGTGTTGATGGCACTGCTTCCCGTGGTGTGCTGTCTGGTGCGGACGGCGGCAGAGGGGAGGAGCATCGGCCAGGTGTATCTGCCTTCTTCGGAATGGAACGATGAACTGTTTTATTTTAAACAGGTGGAAAGCATTGTGAAATACGGATTTCCCAGAGGGTATTTCGGATTTAACGAAAGTCATGCGCTGCAGCTGTCTTTCGCAGCCTGGAGTCCCGTGCTGGTATTTCCCTGGATCCTGTGGGGACTGGTGTTCGGCTGGAATCTGCTGTCACCGGTGATCTGTAATATCGTACTGCTGACGCTTACCATGTTCGTGTTCGTATGGCTGGTGAAACCCACCTGGAAGCAGCTGGGCATCCTGACGGTGCTTTTTGGCCTGTACACACTGTTCACCAGATACATGCTGTCCGGTATGCCGGAGGTCATCTGCTTTGGCATGCTGATCCTGTTTTACGGACTGGCTTTTTCCTATCTGAATAAGGAGACAAAGGGCAAGCTGACTGCCATGTTTATTGTCTCGGTATTACTGACCCTGATGCGGCCGTACATGCTTTTGTTTTTGCTGCTGGCCTGCTTTTTCCGGATCCGCAGAAGCCGTAAGAGCGGCTGGATCGTTTCTGCTCTGGTGGTGGCCTGTACGGGAGTGGTGTATGTGCTGATCAAGCACTATCTGGGCGCGGAATATTTTACGCCGTTGTTTTACACAGACTGGATCACGACGTTTTTCACCGACGGCATAGGTGCCGGTTTCCGGAATTTCTTCGGAACGCTGCACTGGAAGGGTCTGGAATTCTACAGGCATTGTGTGTCCGGTGCGAAGAGCGGTCTGGCTTCCGGAGCCTTTTTTGACGGTTATCTGTTGCTGCTTGCCATTCTGCTGGTGCAGAGTGTCCTGGATCTCAGAGCATACCGCAGGGAGAAACAGGCCGGGCTGCGTAACCAGCTGATCATAGAAGTGCATTTCGCCTTCAGTCTGATCGCGATGCTGTTCGCCCATCTGCTGATGTATAAAATGGTGGAAGGAAGCAAGCATTTCCTGACTTTTATTGCGGTGGGAATTTTTATCGTGAGTATGCTTCAGACCAGATACTATAAGAAAGCGGTGCTTTTGGGAGCGGCTTTCCTGTATCTGTACAGTTACAAGGCGGTGGAGCCGTATGATTATCAGGTACCGTATGTCACGGAGGACCGGGAAGCGCAGGTGGAATACTGGCAGCAGATTTTTGCGGAGCATCTCACCTTGGAGACGGAAAAGGTACCGAATTATGAGAATGTGGTCATCTGGACCTTCGGAGATGAGACGCCGCAGGGAAATCAGAATCTGAAATGGCAGCTGTTGTACGGCGTTCCTGAGGGCTTTGGTATCAGCTGCTGTGAGAGAGAGTATATTTTGGAGCATCTGACGGAGCTTCGGAGCAGATACCTGGCTACGGTAAGCGGCGGAGAGATCGATGAGCTATGCAGCGTGGAAGGGTATGAAGAGATAGGAAGAGATGCGGACATGGTGCTGTATCGCAGATATTGAGGATCGTGGGAGTGAGGAGCACAAAATAATCCGCAGGTATCAAAGGCAGGGAATATAAGAATATTAGGAAGTGGAAGGACAGGAGTTCCATGGAGACATGCAGCAGGAAAATAGATAATTTCATACGGACAAAGGGATGGCAGCTGCTGTGGCACGGACTGCCGGTGGCAGCTCTGGTGATCTGGGGAGTCTTCTGCATTACCAATAATCTCTGGTATGATGAGGCTTATTCGGCTTCCATGGTATCCCTTCCCTGGAAACGTCTGATCTATATTACGGCGACGGATGACCATTCGCCATTTTATTATGTGATCCTGAAGCTGTTTTATCATCTGTGCGGCGGTGGAACGCATTTCTGGTCACTGAAGCTTTTATCTGTACTTTTCATGACCGGATACATGCTCCTGGGGAAATATTACGTGGCGAAGCTGTTTGACCGGAAGATTTCGGTATATTTTATGACATTTTCCCTGCTGATGCCTATTTTCAATGTGCAGGCGGGAAATGTGCGGATGTATGCCATGGCATTGTTTTTCCTGACACTGGCGGGACTTGCGGCTTATGATATTTTTCGGGAAGCGACCCGGAGAAAATGGATCGTGTTCTGTGTGGCGAGCATCTGCACGGTGTACTGCCATACGTTTGCATTAATACAGACTTTTTTGTTTTATATGCTTTTTCTGGCGGCGATCCTGATCTGCCGCAGAAAGGAGCTTGTAAAAGGATTTTTTATCTCCGGATTCACAGTAGCGGTTGTGTTCTCCCCCTGGCTGGCGGTGACCTGCAGACAGTTCATCCTGCGGATGCGTTATGATGATGGTTCTACTGCAGAACTGGCGACCCTGAATTCCGTGATGGATTATTTCAAGGAATGGTTTTCTGCGGTGGAGACTCCCATCGGCATTGTGGTACTGCTGGGGATGGCACTGTGCCTGGTATTGAGTTATGGTGCCGTGGACTGGGTACGTCAGCATCATAATGCAGCTCCGGCTATCGCGGCAGCGGCGTTTGCCCTCACCGGGATCGTGGGAGGGGTGATCTCTGCTACCGTCAATAATTGCTTCATGGGCCGCTATGCATTTCCGGGTATGGGTTTTGTCATGCTGTGGTACGCGGTGGGATTTGCACAGATACTGGAGAGCAATGGCACAAATGGGAGAAAATGGTGGGCCGGTGGCATCCTCGGTACGGTCTGTCTGTGTTTCCTGTTTCAGTACAGCTCGGAGATCCGTCTGGAGTACGACGGAGGCCTGGAGACCTATGAGAATTTTGTCGAGACACAGATGACGGACAACGATGCGGTCATCGGACCTTATACGCATACGATTTTCCTGAATGTATATCATCCGGAGCTGCATTATTATTTGGTGAGATATAAGTTATACAGTCTTCCCTTTGTGAATACGGATGCACTCACGGATTACAGCCAGCTGGATCCCTACGAGAATCTCTGGTATATCTGTTTTCAGGGTGGGACACCCAATGAACTGGAAGACGAATATGACTACGAAGAAGCGTTGGAATTCCATTATATGTATTATGATTTTGTGATTTATCGATTGGAGCCGAAGACGATAGAACAGCAGCAATAAGATCAGGAACAGGGGCAGACAAAAAGGAATGGAGAAATACAGAGAAACGAAAACAACAGCAGACTGGAACGGGATGATTCATAAGTTTTGTGAGAACCGGCTGTATATGGGAATTCTGCTGCTTACAGCAGTATGTGCTTACGGCTATAAGGTGACAAATGTTACCATCGGTATCGATGACACCCCATCTTTATATTATTTTGAAGAGGGACTGATCGCCATTGTGGGGCGGTGGGTATTGTTTCTGCTGAATAAAGTGATAGCTCTGGCGGAATTTGTTCCGTTTATGACTGATTTTGCGGCGGTACTTCTTCTGATCGCGGCGGCAATCGTGTGGTCGGCATTGTTCTATTCGGTGTTCGGTGAGAAGATCCCGGTGACGGGATATGCGCATTTTGCTGCAGTATTTGTATCCTGTCCGTTGATCAGCGAAGTATTTACGTATTTTCTCCACAACGGAATTGCTATCGGATATCTGAGCTGCGCAGTCAGCCTGTGCTTTATGAGAGAGTGGCAGCGCAGTATCCGGAAGCAGCGCAAGGGATCGGGTCTTGGGGAGAAGCCGGACTGTCCGGCTGTGACGAAGCTTGCGGCAGCTGCGATATTTTTATGGATTGCCATGGGTTGTTATGAGTCCTTTATGATCCTGTGGCTGGCGGGACTTCTGCTGTTGCTGCTGTCAGAGAGAATCTGTCTGGGAACGGAGCGTACAGCCCGGACCGGGGAGAGAGGAGTCTTTGGCACACTGGCAGGAGGGGCTTTGGCGGCTCTGGCTGCAGTACTCCTGAGAAGCCTGATGATCGTAGTGCTTACGAAGGCATTTCATCTGGAATATCTGCAGGGTGAAGCAGTACAGCGTTCCGTGACGGAGATGTTAGGCTGGATGGTGCAGCCCGGAGCTTTCGGTGAGCTGATCATGATCCTGAAACGTACTTTTGTATTGTACGGTGTGTTTGCTTATGCTTATCTGCCGATCCGGATTTTTGTGTTATCGGCGGTCGTAATTACAGTGGTTACCCTGGTGCGGGTGATCCGCGGCAGAGACCTGTGGGCACTGATCCTCCTGCCGGCGGCTTATCTGGCGGCATTTTCGCTGTTATTTATCGAAGGAAAGGCAACACTGTACCGTTCGGCACAGTTTTTGCCCATTTTCTGCGGTTACGGGGCACTGCTTTTTGTCTATGCGGTGTGGCAGGTAACAACATGGTGGGAATGGAAGACACAGAAGCCTCAAAACAGTCGTATCTGTCGTGGCGTGCGTGGGATTGCGATTCTCGTGCTTGCGGTAATTGTCTGGAATCAGTGCGCAGATATGACGAAATGGTTCTACATTGATAAACAGAAATACGATGCGGCGGTGAAGACGGTCGATCAGATCGCACTGGATCTGGAGCGGGATTTTGATACTTCCAAACCGGTGATCTTCACGGGCAACTATGAAATCCCTTATAGCATTATACAGGATGCTTATGTAAACTATGGCACGACCACATACCTCAAGATGAAACGGATCACGGATCTCATCGATCCGGATCTGCTGGATAAATACAATCGTGGTTCCAAAGGTGTGTGGGTGTCGCAGACACCGGCATTGTCGGTCATCGACTGGGGACGTTATGCCTTTGATTCCGATGCGGAGCTGGTGAGATTTTTTGAAATGCACGGACACCGGCTGGTGGCCTGCGGGGATATCGACAGATATGCGGAGGCGGAAGAAGAGTCACTGAATCTGCCGGAATATCCACAGGATGGATATATCGTGGATAAGGGGGACTATATTATTGTTCATTTCTAAAGAAAAAACTGCAATAGGAAAACAGATTAACCGATTTCTCCTGTGGCTGGATAGAATCCCTCTGTGGTGGATGGGCATTTTGATTGCGATTGTATTTTTTCTCCCCTATTTTATTCTTGGGGATGGTTGTATCTTTGAGATCAACGATCAATTAGATGAAAGTATTATGAATTATGTGCTTTCCGTCCGACATTTACTGGATGGGAGTATTATATATCCGGAAATGCTTGGAGGGGTCAATGCAAGTGGTATGCAGCCTTCCGCTGTTCTGTTTCTGCCATTGTATTGTATATTTCCCACAAGAATTGCATTTCTCATCCAGTATATCATCTGCTTTTTCCTGGCTTTTTTGGGAATGTATCTCCTGGTAAAGGAAAGCACGGATAGTAGTATTCTGGCGGTGATCGCCGGAAGTTGTTTTAGCGTCCTGCCGCTGTATCCGATTTATGGATTGTCGGAATTTGGCATTCCACTGATCATGTATGCGTTTTTATGCTTTTGGAACCGGAAAAATGTAATTCAGGCACTTGTGATCACTGCAGTGTTTGGACTCACCAGCCATTTGGTGTATACGGGATATGTGGTGTTAGGTCTGTGGCTCCTGGCGATCATCATCGCTGTGATCCTAAAAAGAAAGAATTCATGGCTGCTATGGGGATTTGGAGAGTTGCTGTTAACGTATATGATCGTTAACAGGGCGCTGATCCTGGAGATACTCATTGGTAACAGCAGCTATGTCAGCCACCGGGAGGAAATGATATCCTCCGCAACGCCGTTTTTTGAGACCTTCCGGAGCGTTTTCCTAAACAGCTCACAGCACGCACCGTCGTTACATAAATATTTGATATTGCCCATTATTTTGTTCCTGATCCTGGGAGCATTTTGTAAAAAGGAAGAGACCGACCGGATCCTTTATAAGGCAGCTGTGATCAACTTTTTATTCTTGGTCGCCATAGCCCTGTTTTATGCATTTTGTCATTTGACGGCAGTGGTTGACTGGAAAAACAATGCCACGGGCTTTTTGCATTATTTTCAGATGCACCGTGTCTACTGGCTGTACCCGGCAGCATGGTATCTGGAGTTCGCATGGGCAGCGGCAGTGCTATGGAGAACAAAAGTGCCGCATACGGATGCGCGGATGCAGGCGGGAAAGCTTGCGGTCATTCTGATCTGTCTGCTTCCGACACTTCAGCTGCTCAAAGTGAATTCAGGCATGTATCTGAATGTGAACCAGATCAATAACGGCTCAGATGTCACGGGATATATCTCCTGGGAGAGCTGGTTCGCAGAGGACCTGATGCAGAAAATAGATGATGCTATCGGCCGGGACAAGAGTACTTACCGTGTGGCACATTTGGGGATCAGTCCGGCTCCGTCCCTGATGCATGGTTTTTATACGGTGGATGGATATTCCAATAATTATCCTCTGGAATATAAGCACCGCTTTCGAGAAGTTATTGCAGCAGAGCTGGAGAAAAATGAGGAAGTACGGGTATACTTTGACCTGTGGGGAAACCGGTGTTATCTATTCAACAGTATTACCGGTAATTATATGCAACTGAAAAAGGGCAATACCCTGGTGTATGAAGGACTGGAGTTCGATATGGATGCATTACGGGAACTGGGATGTGAATACCTGTTTTCCGGTGCCGAGATCGGTGATGCCGAACGCATGGGTCTGGAGCTCGTGGGCTATTATGAAACGGACGACTCTTATTGGGGAATCTGGGTATATGAACTGTAATGGCAGAACTGTCCCCTACTTTCTTAAAATTTCATAAGATTTTTTACTGGAAGAGAAAAGTGTGTTATAGTAAATCCAAATGGTTATAGCAATAAAGTAATATTGAGCAATAATAGTAGAGACTGGTATATGAAAGACAGAATTTATATATGTCACACTTACTATCATGCATATGTGACGTTTTTAAAAGAGTTAAAAATACGGGCAGAGGCAGACCCTGCGAGGAAAGCGGGAACTGCTACTTTAGTGCTGTCCAAAATGTCCAACAATTTTGAAAATCTGAAGGCCCGGGTGGAGAGCACGGGCCTGTTTGAGGAAGTCCTGGAGTTCGATGAGAAGAGAGAGGACTTTTTCCCGGAGCTGGCAAAATACCGCCTGGATACCGGGAATTTCCTGGGGAATCTGAAGAACCGTATCCGTTTTACGCGGGAATATGCCAGACTGGAGGCACCTTACGTACCGGTGAACCTGAAGGAATACAAGGATATTTATGTCTATTGCGATTCCGACCCCATCGGGTATTATCTGAATCAGAATCATATCCGCTATCATGCAGTGGAGGATGGTCTGAACTGTCTGAAGAATTTCGATGCCGCCCGGTATGACAACAGAGGCCATTTTAAGCTCAAGGCCTTTTTATCCATGTATCTGAATCTGATCTTTGTACAGAACGGTTACGGAAAATATTGTATCGATATGGAAGTCAATGACATATCTGCCATCCGTTATCCCTGCCCCAGATATATCGAAGTACCGAGAAAACCGCTCGAGGACCGGTTGACGGAAGAGGACAAGCAGCTGCTCCTGCAGGCTTTTGTCAGAAATAAAGAGGAACTGGAATATCAGATCGCGGAGAGCAGCAGGGTGGGGGACAAGATCCTGATCCTCACGGATCCTCTGTGTACGCTGGATGTCAGAGAACGGATTTTTCGTGACATTATCAAAATGTATGAGAAAGAAGGCACCATCTTCCTGAAACCCCATCCCAGGGATCTGCTGGATTACCGGAAGCTGTTTGCGGAGTATCCGCAGTTTGATGCATCCATGCCCATGGAAATGCTGAATTTCTTCCCGGGACTGCGTTTCAAAAAGGTGGTCACGGTATTTACGGAAGTAAAGGGACTCCCCTTTGCGGAGGAAGCGGTACGTCTGGGGGCTGACTTCATGGATGCTTATGAGGATCCGCTGATCCACAGACAGAACGAACAGATTTAAGTTTGGAGAGAATCGATGATACAGATAATCAAGAAATTACGAGTCCTGTTAGATCAAAAACAGAAAAGAACCATGGTGGGATTGATCTTTCTTATGGTGATCAGCGCCTTTTTGCAGACCGCCGGCGTGGGGATGCTGGTGGAGGTCATGCAGATCGTCATTGACCCCGAAGCGGTTCAGCACAGCCGGGTGGCGGAAGCCTGCTATGAGATCCTGGGAGTGGAAAGCTACCGGACTTTCTCCATCATTGTCATGGTACTTCTGATCCTGGTATTCGTAGTGAAGAATCTGTTTACTTATTTCCAGCAGAAGCTGACATTATCTTTCGTATATACGAATCAGTTCCGGACCTCGGAGCGCATGATGCGCAACTATCTGCGCCGCGGGTATGAATTTTATCTGAATGCGGATACTGCAGTGGTGCAGCGAAGCATCACTTCGGATGTAAACAATATGTATGCCCTGATCCTGGCACTTTTACAGCTGTTGTCCGATACGGTGGTATCGTTGTTCGTCATCAGCTACTGCTTTATCTCCAGTGGTACCATGACGATCCTGATGGCGGTGGTACTGCTGCTTCTGATGTGGCTGATCAAGCGGGTCCTGAAGCCGATCATGTACAAGGCAGGCAAGGATAATCAGGATTATTACAGCAGTCTGTTCAAATGGATCTCCCAGACGGTACAGGGAATTAAGGAAGTGAAGATCTCCGGCAAGGAGCAGTATTTCGTATCCGAGTATCGCAAGTGCGGTAAGGGATATGTGGATGCCGTACAGCGTTACAGTCTGTATAATCAGGTGCCGAAGCTGCTGATCGAGACAGCCTGTGTAGCTACAATGGTGGGCTACATGATCTTCCTCGTGGCGACCGGAGTATCCACGGAAAATATGCTGACGGTATTCGGAACTTTGGCAGCAGCGGCACTGGTACTACTGCCCTGTGTCAACCGTATCAATAATCAGATCAATTCCATCGCCTATTTTGAACCCTTCTTCATGGGAGTCAGCGATAATCTGCAGGACGAGATCAACGGACAGAATATTGACATGTCCTTTGCTACCGATGAGGATGAGAAGCTGGATGTGAAAGAAAGCATCGAGATGAAGGACATTACTTATGCATATCCCAACACAGAGCGTCTGATCTTCGATCATGCGGATCTGAAGATCCCGGTGGGAGCTTCCGTGGGTATCGTGGGTACCTCCGGCGCCGGCAAAAGCACGGTGGTGGATATTCTGCTGGGACTGCTGGAGCCCAGTACAGGACATATCTATGCGGACAGCGTGGATGTGAAGAACCCCGGCAATTACCGGAAATGGCTGAAAAACATCGGCTATATTCCCCAGATGATCTTCATGCTGGATGATACCATCCGTAAAAATGTGGCTTTCGGTGTGCCGGAAGATAAGATCGATGAAGAGAGACTGTGGGAAGTCTTAAAAGAGGCCCAGCTGGATGAATTTATCAAGACTCTGCCGGAAGGCTTAGAGACCGGTATCGGCGAGCGGGGTATCCGTCTCTCCGGAGGACAGAGACAGCGTATCGGTATTGCCAGAGCACTGTACAATGATCCCGAGGTGCTGATCCTGGATGAGGCAACTTCCGCACTGGACAATGATACGGAGGCAGCCATCATGGAATCCATCAACAGGCTGCACGGCCGCAAGACGCTGATCATCATTGCACACAGATTGCAGACCATTGAGAAATGTGACATTGTCTACCGGGTAGAAGACGGCAGGGCAAAAGTGGAGCGCGGAACGGTATGAGTAAAAAGCTGAGTATCATCGTACCCGTCTATAATATGGCGGCAGAGGGAAAACTGAATTACTGTCTGGACAGCCTGGTGGGACAGACCATCCGGGGACTGTATGATTATGAGATCCTCTGTGTGGATGATGCTTCCACCGATGATTCTCTGGAGATTCTGCTGGATTATGAAAAAAGATATCCCGAACTGGTGCGCATTCTTCCGAACCGTGTGAATCTCAGACAGGGTGGTGCGAAGAACGAAGCATTGAAGGTGGCGGAGGGAGAATGGATCGGCTTCATCGACAGCGATGACTGGGTATCTCCCGATTATTACGAGAAGCTGTTAAAAAAGGCGGAAGAGACCGGGGCGGATGTGGTCGGCTGTGATTACAGTCTGGTGGATCATCATACCTTTGAGGTCGGAAAAGTGATCGTCAACAATACACCGGATCAGACCGGGGAACTGACGGAGGAACAGCATAAAAGTCTGTTTATCCGGCCCGGCAGTATGGTGTTGAAGATTTATAAGCACAGTGTGATCCGGAAGAACCGGCTGGATTTTCCGGCACATATTTTTTATGAGGATAATTGTGCGGGACCTTTGTGGAGTCTGTATTTCCGGCATTTTGCGAGAGTGGAGGAGCCGCTTTACTATTATTACCAGCATGCGGTATCCACAGTGCATCATATCACGGAAGAAAAATGCAGGGATCGCATGAAGGCGGCGGAGCTTTTATATACCGAGTGCAGAGACAGGGGGTTCCTTGCGGAATACCGGCAGGAGATCGAATACCGTTTCACGGAGCTGTATTATGCGATCACGTTATTCTCTTATATGAGTGGTGTGAAGAAGCCGAAGATTTCTTTTATCAGGGAATTACGTCAGGGTACGGAAAAATATTTTCCGGAGTTTGACCAAAATAAATATTATCTGCAGCATACCGGAACAGAGGAACAGAAGCTGATCGCCATGCAGAAAAAGAGTGATCTGCGGTTCTATCTGTACTACAGACTGCGGCAGTTCGTATGGAAATTACGGGCCTGATGGGAAGGCACCGGTCATGAGAAAGATGAGGTTAGGAAAATGAGCAGATTAGCCATTATCACAGCCAGGGGAGGCAGCAAGCGGATCCCGAAAAAAAATATCAGGGAATTTTGCGGGAAACCGATCCTGGCATATTCTATCGAAGCGGCACTGGCCAGCGGATTGTTTGACCATGTCATGGTGTCCACGGATGATGAGGAGATCGCACAGATCGCGGGAAAATACGGTGCGGAGGTTCCTTTTTTCCGGAGTGAAGCGACCTCCGGAGACTTTGCTACCACCAATGACGTGCTGGCAGAGGTGCTGGCAGAGTATGAGAAGCGGGGGATGCATTTTGACATTGCCTGCTGTATCTATCCTACGGCCCCTTTTGTGACGGCGCAGAAGTTGACCAATGCCGTGGAGCAGCTGGAAGCAAGTGATGCGGATACTCTGATCCCTGTGGTCAGCTTTTCCTATCCGCCCCAGAGAGCCATGGTGGTGGAACAGGGACGGCTGGTATTCAAATATCCGGAATATCTGGACAGCAGATCCCAGGACCTGCAGCCCCATTATCATGATGTGGGTCAGTTTTATGTATTCCGCACGGAACGTTTTGCCGTGAATCAGAAACTCATGGTGGGAAATATCCTGCCGCTTGTCGTGTCAGAGCTGGAGGTACAGGATATTGACAACCTCACCGACTGGAAGATCGCAGAGATGAAATACCGTCTGATGACGGAGGAGAAATAATTCCGAAAGGATCAGAGATTATGACAACAGGAAGACTGGCAGTGCTGTCCAATGTGAATATGAATATGGTGATCCGCATGCTTCAGAAAGACGCACAGGTCTACGAAGCGGAGGGCTACGGCAACGAACTGGGGACTTTGCTGAATCCGCAGTCTTCTTATCATGCTTATCATGCGGAGATCACGTTTCTGATCATGGATCTGGCAGAACTGCTGGAGCATGATCTGGATCCGGTCACCGCAGAACAAAAGATCGGAAACTGGTTCCGGACACTGGAGGGATGCCTGCCGCAAGAAGGAGTCTTCTACGTGTCGGATGCCTATCTGTGGGCGGTGGAGCTTGCCGTGCTGGCGGATACCGGGAGGAAGTCACAGCTGGAAGGCATCTGGGAACGGGAGCTTAGGAATCTGCAACAGAAGCATGCCAATGTGAGGAGCTTCCCTTACCGTGCGCTGGCAGAGCATTTCGGAGAAGAGAAAGCCTTTTCTCCCAAAATGTGGTATATGGGAAAAGTACTCTGGGGGATGGAGATGCAGTCGGCACTGGCGGAGCAGATCCTCTACCGGGCCGGACTGGAATACCGCACGCCGAAAAAGGTGCTGGTGCTGGATCTGGACAATACGCTGTGGGGAGGCCTGGCGGGAGAGACAGATCATACCCCGGTGGTGTTATCGGAAGATCACAGTGGACTGGCCTATAAAAATCTGCAGCGCGTACTGAAGATCATGCAGAGTCAGGGTGTGCTCCTGGCCATTGCGTCCAAGAATAACGAAGCGGATGCCATGGAGATCCTGGAGCATCATCCCCATATGGTGCTTCGCCCGGAGGATTTCGCTGCGCAGCGGATCAACTGGGATCCGAAACCGGACAATATCCGGAAAATAGCGCAAGAATTGAACCTGGGGACCGATTCTTTTGTCTTTTTCGATGACAGTGAAGCGGAGCGGGAGATGGTACGGCAGATGCTTCCGGAAGTGGAAGTGCCGGAGTTCCCTGCGAGAGCGGAAGATCTGGCGCCTGCCATGGTGAAAATATATGAAACATATTTTGCTGCAGCGGTGATCACCGGAGAGGACCGGGAGAAGACTGCACAATACCGGGCCAATGCCGGCAGAAAACAAATGGAAGACCGGGCGGGCAGCTTTGAGGAGTATGTGAAAAAGTTGGAGATCTGTCTGCTGCCGGTGGATCCGAAGGAACATCTGGACCGGCTGACACAGCTTTTGAACAAGACGAATCAGTTCAATCTGACGACGAGACGTTATACCTTAGAACAGATGCGACAGATCACAGAGGATACGAAGAAACGGGTATTTCTGTATCAGGTGACGGACGTGTTCGGAGATAACGGCATTGTGGCAGCAGCGATCGTGGATACGGCGGGAGAATTGCCGGAGATCACGGATTTCGTTATGAGCTGCCGTGTCATGGGCCGCAATATTGAAAATGCGGTGATCGACCGCATCGAACAGCAGATGCGGGAAGAGGGATATACCGTTCTGCGGGGTAGATATGTGCCCACGGCGAAAAACAAGCCGGTGGAGACCATGTATGACAGACTGGGTTACCGGAAAACGGACAGCACACCGGAAGGCGGCACCTGTTATGAGATCGTGCTGGCCGAGAGGCCCGAGAGAGCCTACTGGTTAAAGGAAAACCTGTATGATTGAGCGCCGGATGTCTGATGCCAGGCTGCGGCAAATAGGAAGAAAGAGAATGAGGTTAATCTTATGAAAGAGAAGATCATAAAGCTGATTGAAGAGATATTAAAGGTTCCGACGGGAACCATCACCGAGGACACCATGATCGAAGATGTGGAGCAGTGGGATTCTCTGGCACATGTCATGATCATCGGACAGCTGGAGGAAGAGCTGGGAGTAAGCATACCGCTGGAAGAAGCCATCGAATTAAAAGGAATGCGTGAACTCCTGGAAAAGGCAGGCTGCGAATGAGTGTTACATTAAGAAAGATCACCGAAGAAGATCTGGAACAGATCATGCGCTGGCGCATGGATCCGGAGATCACCCGGTATATGAATACCGATCCGAAGCTTACACTGGAAGGACAGAAGAAATGGTTCGCCAAAGTGCAGCAGGATCCGGATGTGAGCTACTGGATCATACAGATCGATGGGACATCTGCCGGTGTCATCAATTACACGGGACTTACGGATCCGGCGGGAGACCTGGGATGGGCCTATTATGTGGGGGAGAAGAAGCTTCGCAGTATTCAGGCGGCCCTGGCCCTGGAGATGAGTATGTATGATCATGCATTTCTGGATCTTGGGAAAAATGCGGTATACAGTGATGTGTTTACCCTGAATCAGGGGGTGATCCAGCTCCACAAGATCTGCGGCTGTGAGGTCGTGGAGGAGAAGAAAGCCTGTGTGGAGAAAAATGGAACGGCTTACGACGTGACGTTCATGCGCATGACGGCGGATCACTGGAAAGAGATCCGGGACAACAAAAAATACGAACATATTGTATTTCCATAAAATTTCTATACGCAGATTTGTGCCTGCACAAGAGGCTATAACAGCTGAAGATTTGCAGGTTACGGAAAGGCAAGGGTACTATTATGAACAAAGAAATCATGATCGGAAATCGCAGGATCAGTGAGGATGCGCCCACTTTTGTGATCGCGGAGATGTCTGCAAATCACTTAATGGATTTCGACAGAGCGGTGGCAATCATGCAGGCGGCGAAGGACGCTGGCGCGGATGCCATTAAGATACAGACTTATACACCGGACACCATCACACTGGATTGTGACGATCCCTGTTTCCAGATCACCCAGGGTACCATCTGGGACGGAACGACACTGCATAAATTATACGAGACGGCCTATACGCCCTGGGAGTGGCAGCCTAAACTGAAAAAAATCGCAGAGGAGATGGGACTGATCTTTTTCTCCTCTCCGTTTGATCTGACCAGCATTGATTTCCTGGAGGAGATGGATGTGCCGGTATATAAGGTGGCCTCTTTTGAGATCAACGATATTCCTTTTATCCGCAAGATCGCCCGCACCGGCAAACCGATCATCATGTCCACGGGAATTGCTTATCTGGCGGATATCGAACTGGCATTGCGCACCTGTAAGGAAGAAGGCAATGAGAACGTGATCCTGTTGAAATGTACGTCCGCTTATCCGGCCCCTTACGAGGATATCAATCTGAAGACCATTCCTTCCATGAAGGAAGTATTCGACTGTGTGGTGGGACTGTCCGACCATACCATGGGATGTGCGGTAGCGGGAGCCGGAGTGGCCCTGGGTGCCAAGGTAGTCGAGAAACATCTGACGCTGCGCAGGGCGGACGGCGGTGCAGATGCGGCATTCTCCATGGAGCCGGAAGAATTCAAGGAGATGGTGGATCACATCCGAATGATCGAGAAGGCAGTGGGTAAGGTGACTTACGATCTGACACCGAAGCAGAAGAAGAGCAGAGAGCATTCTCGTTCCCTGTTCGTGGCAAAAGATATGAAAGCGGGAGATGTCTTCACTCCGGAGAATTTACGCTCCGTAAGACCCTCCTGCGGACTGCATACCAAATATTATGAAGAACTGCTGGGCAAACGTATTACCAGAGATGCAAAACTGGGAACGCCCATGAGCTGGGATCTGGTTGATTTTTCGGAGTGATGCTATGTATTATTTTCGGGCAGACGGCAGTGCGAAAACCGGCGCGGGACATCTGATGCGCTGTCTGACGGTGGCACTGGAATTGCAAAAATTAACAGAACATCCGGAGCAGGTGTGCTTTCTGTGTGCGGATGAGGCTTCCGCAGAATTGCTGCGGAGTAACCATATGCCGGTGAAAGTGCTGGGGACGGATCCCGAAGATCTGGAGGGAGAACTTCCGGTACTGGAGAGACTGGCGGGAGATACGAAACAGATATTTCTCGTAGACAGTTACCGGGTGACGGATACTTATCTGCAGGGACTGCGCAGGCTCGGCAGGGTCTTTTTACTGGACGATATGCAGCAGCATGCCTATCCTGTGGATGGGGTGATCAATTATAATCTGTTCGCTTCCGCGGAAAAATACCGGGAATTGTACGGCGACACAGTCCAGCAGTATCTCGGGGCACCCTATGTGCCGGTAAGACAGCAGTTCTGTGATGCTTCCGGGAGTTATGCGGTGGCAGAACAGGTGACAGATGTACTGATCACGACCGGCGGCGGAGATATAGATAATATTGCGGGAGAGATCCTGCGTCAGCTGGCGGAATATGATCTGAACGGCTGCCCGGTCCGATACCATCTGGTGGTGGGAAGGTTCAACCCCAACCGGGAGAAACTGGAACAGTATGCCTCCGTGCATGAAAATGTAAGATTGCACTGTGATGTGCGGGATATGGCGGCACTGATGGCACAGTGCCAGCTGGCGGTGACCGCCGGCGGAACGACGATTTATGAACTGGCGGTGTTGGGAGTTCCTTTTGTATGCTTTTCCTATGCGGAGAATCAGGAAGCACTGACAGAGTGGCTGGGGACACAGCAGATCGCAGGCTATGCGGGAGCATGGCACCGGGCTGCCGGGGAGACACTGGAGCGCATTGGAGCGTGGTGTCTAAAGGCACAGAGGGATCCCGGACTGCGTCGGCAATGTTATGAAACAGAGCGGGGACTGATCGACGGCCTCGGAGCTGCAAGGATCGCACAGATATTGATAACGGCAGGAAAATTAGGAATAAAGTAAGGAATAAGTAAGCAATAAGTAAGGAATGGAGAAGAACGGGATCAAAACAGGCAACAGAAAAGAAAAAATTGCATACAGCATTGTGGCGATCGCGTTGTTCCTGATCCTGTTATGGACTTTTTTCCCGAGGGACCGCGAGTATCAGAGAATTCCCTACGATGTGGTATTTCTGGGAGACAGTGTGTACGGACTGTGCCGGGATGAGACCTCCATTGCTGCCAAACTGCAGGAGAAGACAGGCCTGAAGTGTTATAACGGAGGACTGGGCGGAACGGTTCTGGGAAGAGCGGATGCGGAGAGAAGACTGGGATATACCAAGGATTCTCTGTCTGCGGCAGGACTGGTGAGATCTTTTGCGGTAAAGGATTTCGGTGTGCAGAAGACGATACGGATCCGGGAACCGGCAACTGATTATTTTGAAGATACGCTGGGTGACCTGGGGCAGATCGATTTTGATACGGTACAGATTTTGTTTATCGGATCCGGACTGAATGATTATCACGCGGGGAATCCCATTGAGTCCGTGACGGATCCGTATGATGAATATACGTATTGCGGAGCAATCCGCAGTATTGTAAAGGAACTGCGGGAGGCTTATCCGGATCTGCGGATCATATTTATCACGCCGCCGTATACCTGGTATACGGTACCGGAGGTAACCTGTGAAGAGTACGATCTGGGAGGCGGCGTACTGGAAGATTATGTCAATGCGGAGATTGGGATCTGTGAAGCATTGGATGTGGAAGTGATCGATATTTATCATGACTATTATCCTCATGACAACTGGGACGATCTGTATCTCTATACGGATGACGGATTGCATCCCAACGAAGCGGGGCGGGAGAAGATTGCCCAGACACTGGCGGACTACCTGAATCAGACGTTAGACGAGGAGTGACAGACGGATGAAGACACCGTGGGAACTTTTGAAAGAGAGCAAGACAAAAATAAAGACAACCTGGAGGATCGCGTTCGTATCGGCGCTGGTGCTGGGATTACTGATCCATCTTCCGGTGATGCTGTCGGATATTCCGAATCATGACGGACTGAGCAGCATGTTTTTTGACCAGAATATGATCACTTCCGGCCGCTGGTTCTTAACCGTTGCCTGTGGTTTTTCTTCTTATTTTACCATACCCTGGGTGATCGGACTGATCGGACTGATATGGCTGGGACTCACGGCAGCGGTACTTACGGAAGTGCTGGAACTGACAGATCCGGTGACCATTACTGTGGTGAGCGGTCTGCTGGTATCTTTTCCGGCGCTGGCATCTACTTTTGCCTATGTGTTTACCATGGATGGTTACATGCTGGCGCTGTTCCTGGCAGTGCTGGCGGTTCTGTTTACGGCGAAATATCCCAGAGGCTATCTGGCCGGTGCAGTGTGTCTGGCATTCAGCATGGGAATCTATCAGGCGTACCTGCCTTTTACGATCCTTCTGTGTGTATATAAGATCCTGCTCTATTTTATGGAGGAAAAAGGCTGGAAAGAAAAGGCGAAATATGTATGCCATTATCTGGGGATGGGAATTGCCGGCGGAGTATTGTATTATGTGATCCTGCAGATCCTGTTGAAGCTGCAGGGCAAGGTGCTGGATACTTATCAGGGGATCAATTCCATGGAGCAGATGGGATCCGGCATGGGAATTCTGGCAACCATCAAGGAAATGTATGTGGATTTCCTGGCATTTACGGTTCACGGCAATGTTCTTGTGAACAATATTTTTTCACTGGCGGCCTGCATTATTTTAGTGGCAACGGTAGTATTTTTAGTGATCCGCAGTATGATTTGGAGAAAATGGTGGAAGAATCCGGCATTTTTCGTTATAATGATTCTGTTGGGCATCAGTATGCCGCTTCTGACCAATGTGATATTGCTCATTTCTCCGAACCTGACCTATCATTTGCTGATGCGATACCAGTGGGTATTGTATCTGATCCTTATGACGGCGTTCGCGGACCGGTATACCGCTGAGGAGAGTCGTACGGACGTGGTATTGCAATGGGCAGCATTGTGTGCGGCGGTGGTATTGGTGTTTGATTATGGAATTTCCGATAATATCGGATATTCCAATCTGGAGAAAAAGTACGAGAAGACGTATGCGTATTGTGTACGCCTGCTGGACCGGATCGAGCAGACTCCCGGATATTATCAGGGGATTCCCATTGCATTGGTGGGAGTCATCGGCTATGATGAATTCCCTACAACGGACATCACGGGGAAGGTTACGGACGGTATGATCGGACTCAGCGGAGATTACCTCATCTATAAAGGAGCGGATTATCAGGCATTTATGCAGAATTATCTGGGGGCAACCCTGAATTTCCTGGATCCCGATACGGTGGGTGAGATCTACATGACACAGGAATACATTGACATGGATACATTCCCCGGACCGAATGCTACGAAAGTGGTGGATGGGATCCTCTATGTCAAGACAGAGAACTGCGGAAGGGATTAAGAAGATGTCTTTATTGTCAATTGTCTTACCGGCATATAACGAAGAACAAAATATTGCGAATACCGCGAAGGTACTGGGCGAATTGCTGGACCGACACGGGATAGATTATGAACTGGTGTTTATCAGCGACGGTTCCAAGGACGGCACGTTTGACCGGATCCAGGAAGAGGCAGCGAAGAATCCGAGAGTGCGGGGAGCGGAATTCTCCCGGAATTTCGGTAAGGAGGCCGGTATTTTTGCCGGACTGGAGCTGACCACGGGAGATGCCGTGATCGTAATGGATTGTGATCTGCAGCATCCGCCCGAGGTGATCCCTCAGATGTGGGAAAAATGGCAGCAGGGTGCCGAGATCGTGGAGGGCATCAAGTCTGACAGAGGGCGTGAGAGCCTGGGATATAAGCTGTCTGCAGGCCTGTTTTATAAGATCATGAGCAAGCTGATCAAAATGGATATGAATGCTTCCTCCGATTTTAAACTGCTGGACAGAAAGGTGGTCCGGGTCCTGCTGGAATTGCCGGAGCGCAATACCTTTTTCCGGGCACTGACCTTCTGGGCCGGATTTCAGACAGAGACCGTGGAATACGAAGTGCAGGAGAGACAGTACGGACAGAGTAAATGGTCCTTCTGGAGCCTGATGAAGTATGCCATCACCAATGCGACTTCCTTCAGTACCCTGCCGTTACAGCTGGTGACGATCATGGGAATGATATCCATATTTTTCAGCGTGGTACTGGCGATCCAGACACTGGTACGATATATCATGGGGACAGCTGTGGAAGGCTTCACCACCGTGATCCTGCTGATCCTGATCATCGGAGGATTCCTGATGCTGAGTCTGGGTATCATCGGACATTACATTGCCAGAATTTATGAAGAAGTCAAGGGAAGACCCAAATACATTATCAGTCATGTGACGGAAAACGTACCGGGCACAGCGGTGGGAAGCTGGAAGCGGGAGCGCAGGGAAAATTAGAACATAACCAAAGCATAGCAGAAAAGAGGATGCATTATGATAGATATTAAATTCAATGTACCGCCTTATGTGGACAAAGCAGCAGATTACATTCAGGAGTGTGTCAAAAATCAGAAGATCTGCGGAGACGGTGAGTATACGAAAAAATGTAACGCCTGGATCGAGGAGAGAACAGGAACCGGCAAATGTCTGCTGACCACTTCCTGTACGCATGCGACGGAGCTGGCAGCGCTTTTGTGTGATATCAGACCCGGAGATGAGGTGATCATGCCTTCTTATACGTTTGTGTCCACTGCGGATGCGTTCGTGCTCCGCGGCGCGATCCCGGTATTTGTGGATATCCGTCCGGATACCATGAACATTGATGAGACATTGATCGAGGATGCGATCACCGAGAAGACCAGAGCCATCGTACCGGTACATTATGCCGGAGTGGCGTGTGAGATGGATACCATCATGGATATTGCAAGGAGACACAATCTGAAGGTGGTAGAGGATGCCGCACAGGGCATTATGGCCACTTATAAGGGAAAGGCACTGGGAACCATCGGTGATTTCGGTGCTTACAGCTTCCATGAGACGAAGAACTACAGCATGGGAGAGGGAGGTGCTCTTCTGATCCGTGATCAAAAGGATGTGGAAGAAGCGGAGATCATCCGTGAAAAAGGAACCAACCGCAGCAAATTCTTCCGCGGTCAGATCGACAAATATACCTGGGTGAATTACGGATCCTCCTATCTGCCCAGTGATATGAATGCTGCCTATCTCTATGCACAGCTGGAGATCGCAGATGAGATCAATGAGGCCAGACTGGCCTGCTGGAACCGCTATTATGAGCAGTTGAAGCCGCTGAAGGATGCCGGGAAGATCGACCTGCCTACCGTACCGGAAGGCTGTGTACACAATGCTCATATGTTCTATATCAAGGCAAGAGACCTGGAGCAGAGGACACGGTTTATCAGCTATATGAAGGAGAACGGCGTGCTGGTCGTATTCCATTACATTCCGCTGCATACCGCTCCCGCAGGGCAGAAATTCGGACGCTTCCATGGGGAGGACCGTTATACCACCAGAGAGAGTGAACGTCTGGCGAGACTGCCCATGTACTACGGACTGACGCTGGATCAGGTAGATTACATCTGTGGTCTGGTAAAAGATTTTTTTGAATTAGAGGAGCAGTAGAATGCAGAAAGCACGCAGGGCGCTTGCGCAGATCGCAGGCAGATTTCTGTTCATAGGGATTTCGGTACAGATCGTACTGGGGATCTGTTGGATGATCAGAGCTTTTGGCATTTTCCCGGAGTTCGGGGACAGTTATCTGTGGCTGAGAGCGGCGGATACTCTTGTATGTGATGATTATATGGGGATCGGATACCCTCTTTTTCTGATGCTCGCAAAAGGGATAGAATCCATAAGTTCTATCCCTTATCCTTTTTTTGTGTACACGGTGCAGATCTTGTTCGCATTTTACAGTGGCGTCGTATTTTTAAGATCCTGTGGCATGACGAAGAAAGTGTGGCTGGTGTGGGGAAGTCTCGGACTTCTGACTTACCCGCCTGCCCTGCAGTGTCATGTGGCGGTGCTGCCGAATTCTCCGGGATTTTCTTTCCTGTTACTGGAATTGTCGGTGCTTATGGGGATCCTGCGTCAGGATGCGGATGGCAATCCAGTAAAATTCCCTCTCCGACAGATGTTTACGGCCGGAGTCTGGTGGGCGCTTAGCACAGTGTTTGTCGTGGAGAACGTTTGGCTTGGACTGGTGCCGCTTGCAGTGGTATGGGTTCTGCATCTGATCCGCGGCAGACAGCTGGGAAAACAGAGAGTGCTGGGAGAACTGGTGCTGCTGGCGGCAGTCGCGGGGATTTTATTTACGACGGTATCTCTGTGGCAGACACCCGGCAGTTACGGCAAGGCGGAGAATACGGTGAGTGCGGCAATGATGCGCAGATTTACCTGGTCTCATATGCGGGTGGAAAAAGAATACGACACCTGGCCGGAGGAATTGCGCAGTCTGTACAGTTGGGAGGAAATACAGCAGTCCGGGCGGTATGCGGGAACGATGCCGACGGATCTGCAGAAAAAGGCGGAAGAGGCACTTGGCGTCAGCGGGGCACAGCAGCTGTTCCGTAAGTATGCTGTTTATCATCTCAAGGCTTATTTTTCCGATAATATACACCAGATCGCATGGGACATGGCGGGATATGTCATGCCACCCGTGATGCTGCAGCTGTTGCTGGACGGCCGGGGGTATGATTCTTTTTCTGCCAGAAATGTGGATCTGATGATGACCGGAGCCCTGCAGCTGACCAATTTCCTGCTGAAATACAGCAGTGTGTGGTTCCTGCTGGGGAGTATTGCGGCACTGCTCGGCGCACTGGCCGGGAAAAAGCGTATCCGGTGGGAGGTCGTGTGTATGTGTGGCATAACGGCGCTTGGCATGGCAGTATGGTACACCATGCAGGATGCGGGATGCTGGGATTATAAAAACGGACTGCTCCCCGGAATGTTATGGCTGGTGGGAATGATCTCGGTGGCATATCATTGTCTGACACAGGAGGAATGATGACAGAACGCAGGAAAATGAAAAAACCGGAAAATGTCTGGTTCCTTTTGGGAGCACTGGCGGTGCTGGCAATGGGAATCCCTTATCTGATACTGGGGAAAGATGCTATATTTGTGTATCACGATCAGCTGGATGGAGAAGTGATCGCTTATCTGCTGCAGGCGAGACACCTGTGGGACGGCAGCGGTATTTTGCCGGAATTTATGAACGGCGCGTCGAGGACCGCTCTTACCATGCCGGCACCGGCCTGCGTATTGTTATACCGTCTGCTGCCTGCGGAGACGGCGCTTGCCTGCATGCAGGTGGCCGGGAGCTTTGTCGGATATGTCGGAATGTTCCTCCTGCTTTGGTGGGCAGCGGAAGATTCCGAAATATTAAGCGGGAGAAAGGGAACGGTAGGTTTCCTGGCGATGATGGTAGGTTGTATGTATGCCTATCTGCCCTTTTTGCCGGTGTACGGATTGTCGCAATACGGACTGCCGATGCTCCTGTATTGTGTGTTGCGGCTGTGGGAACGGGACAGATCTATTCGCGACCGGCTGCTGTATTATGCCTATGTAGTATTTTTCGGTGTAAATTCTTCTCTGGTACTGTCCGGATTTGCGGTACTGGGGATCTGGGCCGTATGGGAGATCATTGCGGCGCTGCGCAGAAAGTATTCGGCAGCACAGGGGATTGCATGGATTTTACTGCTTCTCACTTATCTGTTGGAGAACGGTGCTCTGTTTTTGCAGATCTTCGGCGTGGGAGAGAGCACGGTTTCACATAAGGCGGAGTATACGCTGACCGCGGTATCTTTTTGGGAACAATGGAAGACGAACCTGTTACAGGGCGGACAACACAGTGTGGATTATCACGGGTGGATCCTGCTCATAGCGGTATTTACGGTGATCGCCGTGATCCGAAGAAGGGCCGTTGACAGTAAAAGAATTTTCCGCTCGCTGGCAATCTCCTGCGGATGTATTGTATTTATAGCAACGGCGGCTGCACTGTGGGACAGCGGGATCGGTGTGAGCCTGCGCTCCGGCTGGGGAGCGTTGAAGGGATTTCAGGCCAACCGTGTTTTGTGGCTGAGCCCATGCCTATGGTATTTTGCTCTGGGATGCTGCCTTTTGCTGCTGCTGCGGCAGCTCTGCGAGAAACGGTGCGTGAGGAATGTGATCCTGTTCACAGTTACAATGATTCTCACCGTGACGACAGCGGAAGAAATTCTCCTTCAGAGCAATCTGAAACCGAATCTGCAAAAGACAGTGAACCGGGAGTACGGAGCCATGAGCTTCCGGGATTATTATGCCATAGATGTACTGGATCAGGTGCAGGAATATATTTATGACAATTTCGGGGAGCGGCCGGAGGATTACAGAGTGGTCAGCTTAGGGATCGATCCGGCGGCGGCATTATATCATGGATTTTACTGCCTGGACGGATATTCCAATAATTATTCCCTGGAATATAAACACCGTTTCCGGGAGATCATAGCGCCGGAGCTTGCCAAGAGCGAGTACCTCGAGGATAATTTCGACCACTGGGGGAACCGCTGTTATCTGTTCAGTGCGGAATGCCCCGGATATTATACGATTCAAAAGGGTGGATTCTATTTTCAGAACTATGAGATCGACACGGAACGCCTGAGAGAACTGGGAGGCACTTATCTGCTGTCGGCAGCGTATATCGATCATAGCGAGAATACGGGACTGGAACCGGTGAGAGAGGAAGCGTTTGAGACAGAGGACAGTTATTACCGCATCTATCTCTATCGGATCATGGAAAAATAGTCCGGCGACAAAATGGATTCGCGATTCCTCCGACGAAAGGAATCGTCTGTGGAATGGAGATTAGTATGATGGAAAGCAGCAGATGGAAAAAAATCCTGCCGGAGCTTCTGGCAGTTATCTTATGTCTGGGGATCATGTGCGTGGGCATCAGTCTGAAAGAGGGCTACCACATGGATGAACTTTTAAGCTTTGAGCTGGCCAATGCCAGATACAATCCCTGGATCGTACCCACACAGCCGGAGGGACGGCTGGCGAAGTTCGTGAGGGAGGAAATTCAGGGAGACAGTTTCCCGGAGACGGTGTCTAATCTGACGGACACGGTAAAGGATGTGCTTCAGAACCGGGGGAACAGTAAGCTTCTGTCATATAAAGCGGATGTCTATGAGGAACCGGTATGGATCTCGGCGGAGCAGTTCCGGGATTATGTGACCGTGGACGGTGACGATGCCTTTGATTATCTGTCGGTTTATTTTAATGTGAAAGATGACAATCATCCGCCGGTACATTTTATGCTGCTGCATACCATGAGTTCCCTGTTCGGTGGGACGCTGTCACCGTGGCTGGGATGTTTCATCAACCTGGTCTGCCTGGGCATCACGTTGTGGCTGTTACTGCGACTGGGCAGACAGCTTGCGGATATTTTTTTCATGCGGGAAAGGGGCAGACAGCTGGGAATTCTGGCAGTGCTGCTGTATGGATTCAGTACGGGAGCACTGGCAACGGTACTGCTGATCCGGATGTACGGACTGTTGTCCTGTCTGTGTGTGGCGCTGCTTTCTGTGCATGTGGAGAAGTGGAAGGATCATGGATTCGACCGAAAAAATAAAGACCTGATCGCTGTTACGGTACTGGGATTTTTAACACAGTATTTTTTCCTGTTTTATTGTATCCTTCTGGCAGCGGTTACGGCAGCCGGACTGTTGTGCGGTAAGAGAACGAGAGAACTGTGGATCTATGTCCGTTCGATGATCCTGGCGGCAGTGATCGGTCTTGCGCTGTTTCCTTTTGCGGTAGCGGATGTATTTTCCAGTGGAAGAGGCACCGAGGCGCTGGATAATCTGGCTTCCGGGTTCTCCGGTTACGGGGCGAGACTTCTAAGCTTTGCTAAAATTGTGGCAGACCGGACGGTAGGTGGGCCGTTACTTGCTGCGGCATGTATCGCAGGAGTGGTTCTGGCGGTGACCGCAGGCTGGCATAAATATCAGGAATATCGGGAATATCGCAGGGACGGGGCTGAGAAGGCAGGACCGAATGAGGGATCGAATGCGGGAATCCTGGGTCTGCTGATCGTACCGGTGATCGGTTATTTTCTGCTGGCATCCAGAATGTCACCTTATCTTGTGGACCGTTATGTGATGCCGTTGTTTCCGCTGGCTGCGTTATTACTGGCACTGTTATTGTGTTACCTGGGCAAGAAGCTTTCGGAGGTATGCGGATGGACAGAACGGGCAATGGGAATCTGCCTGATCGTATGGATCGTGGCGGTGCAGGGACTGCGGCTGGCCGGCTATGATGGGGAATATCTCTATCGGGGATACGGACAGCAGGAACGAGTGGCGGAGGAATATGCGCTTCTTCCCTGTATCTGTGTCTATGCGGGAGTCGGGTATTATGAGAATCTTCCGGAATTCATGCATTATGACAGCACTCTGTTAGTGACGGCAGAGGAACTGGCGGATCGTAAGGATGTAGCGTCAGTACAGTCCCTGAACCGGGTTGCGGTACTGATCAAACCCGGAGTGGAAGAGAGCTTAGTGATCTCCGTAATGCAGGAAAAATACGGCCTGGAACCGGAGGAAGCATTGCTTTCCGAAGGGGTACACGGCGATAAGATCTATTTGTTTGTAAAAACATCTGAAAACGTAAAACGAGAGTAAAGCTTGGAAATGAGAAATATGTTCATGACGTTTTGAGCCTGAATGAAGCGAAAGGAATGAATATAAAAATGATCGTAATTCGTCTGATATGGCTGGCGGTACTGACGCTGGCACTTCCCATGTGGGTGGGCCACTGTTTCGCAGCTGTGGATAAACCTCATAAAAATGCGGTATTCCTGTGGATAAGCGGACAGATGTTACTCTGGGCCGGATTTCAGGTGATCTGTGTTCCGGTGATCCTTTTGGAGGGGCGATTTCGGCATGTTATGATCGGATATTCGGTATACCTTCTGGTATTACTTGTGCTGGCAACGGTATTTTGGTTCCGGAATCCCCGGGGACTGCGTCCGGTGCGGCAGGAGAAGACAGCGAAGTCAGAGAAGACAGAGGTTCTGCTCTGGGTGATTTTTGCTGTGCTATTATTGATACAGCTGGTGCTGGCGGTCGTGATGGTATATGGGGACGGCGATGATGCTTATTATGTGGCAATCTCTACGGCGGCACAGGAATCCGGGAAAATGTACCAGAAGATTCCTTATACCGGCATGAATACCGAACTGGATGTGCGGCACGGACTGGCACCTTTTCCCATCTGGATCGCATGGCTGGCGCGGATGACCGGGATCTCCACCGTAGTGGTGGCCAAAACATTGCTGCCGGTGGTGCTGATCTCTATGACATATGGCGTATTTTATCTGCTGGGAAGCAGGATCCTGTTTTCCGGGCAATCGGTTCCGCTGTTTCTGATCTGCACGGAAGTGTTGGTAATGTTCGGCGATTATTCTTTTTATACCGTGGAGAATTTCATGATCGCAAGAAGCAGACAGGGAAAGGCGGCTTTGGGAAGTATTTTGATCCCGATGATCTTCTTCCTGCTGCTTTGGCTGTTCCGCAGACTACAGGAGGAGAAAAAGATCACAGTCGGATTCTGGGTGCTGTTGGGAGCGGTGATGATTTCCTGTTGTCTGGCAAGTACCATGGGAGCGCTGCTGGCCTGTATGCTGATGGGAGTGGCGGGAATCTGCGGAGCTGTCTGCTATAAGAGATTTCGGTTATTGCTGCCCCTCGCCGCCTGTTGCATTCCCTGTGTGATCTATGCGGGAATGTATCTGCTGCTGGGATAAGATATTATACGAGGGAGGATGGAAATGGAAGCGTTGAAGCTGTTTCAGGAATATATGGGAACGGGACTGATCATGATCTGGTTCCTGGTGAGCCTGTTATATCTGTGGGTGACAGAGAAGAGAAAACATATCCGCATCCTGTTTGTCTATGTACCATTGGTATTGTTGCTGATCTTCTTCAATCCGCTGGTTGCGAAGATCATATCCGGACTGGCGGATGGAGAAATTTATTACCGGATTCTGTGGCTTCTGCCGGTGACACCGGTCGTTGCGTTCACTGCGGTCAGTCTCTGTGGAAAGCTGAGGGGATATCTGAAATATGTGGGGATAACGGTCGCACTGATCCTGTTTATGCTGTCCGGAAGCCTGATCTACCGCAATCCCTATTTTCAAAAAGCAGAGAATGTCTATCATGTACCCCAGAGTGTAGTGGATATCTGTGATGCCATTGAAGTCCCGGGCCGGGAGGTCATGGCAGTGTTCCCCGGGGAGCTTTTACAGTATGTCCGCCAGTACAGCAATCTGGTGTGTATGCCTTATGGCCGCAATATTGTCGTAAGCAAGTGGACGGTACAGAACGATCTCTACGATGTCATGGAGCAGGAGACCATAGACGCCGGCGAACTGGCGACACTGGCCCGCGAAGAGCAATGTGCGTATATTATCCTGCCGGAGACGAAGACACTGGTCGGAAAACTGGAAGACCTGGAATATGAAGAGTTCGGGAGAATGCACGGATACGTCATCTATAAAGATGCTACCGTGGATCTGTATTACTTTATGAAATAAATTGAGAGTTAGTGAAATACATTGGCAAAATCCACGAATTCCCGGAGCATGCGATACACATGTCTCGATGTAAGGTCTCCGGATGTGAATTTTCTACGAAAAGTGATGAGTGGTTCTCGTCATGACGGGGCCGCCTACAGTCGACATCCATGTCGACTGTAGGCTGACGCGGACATCGTGTCCGCTTTCCCCCTGTCTTTCAGCACTTTTCTAGAAAATATCAACATCCTCCGACAAACATCTTCGACATGGCACCGCATACTCCGGGAATTCTGCGTTTTGGAATATAAAGCTTTCGTGTTATACCTTCGTTTTTCACGATTTGGGTATCTGCGATAGAATAAGCTTCGCATACCCTCAAACTTTCCACAGCGTGGGTATCAGAAGCCAAACAAGCTTCGCATACCCTCAAACTTTTCTCAGTGTGGGTATCAGCAACAAAACAAGCTTCTCATACCCATAAACTTTTCACAGCGTGGGTATCAGAAGCCAAACAAGCTTCGCATACCCATAAACTTTTCACAGCGTGGGTATCAGAAGCCAAACAAGCTTCGCATACCCTCAAACTTTTCACAGCGTGGGTATCAGAAGCAAAACAAGCTTAGCATACCCTCAAACTTTCCCTAACGTGGGTATCAGCAACAAAATAAGTAACTCATACCCATAAACTATTTACGCTGAGGAGGAAGGGCACAGAGAAGCTTGCCCCTGTCACCTGTGCCCACGCTGAGGCAGGAGAAGGGTACAGAGAAGCTTGTTCCTGTCACCTGTGCCCACGCTGAGGCAGGAGAAGGGTACAGAGAAGCTTGTTCCTGTCACCTGTGCCCACGTTGAGGCAGAAGAAGGGCACAGAGAAGCTTGCTCCTGTCACCTGTGCCCACGCTGAGGCAGAGGAAGGGCACAGAGAAGCTTGCCCCTGTCACCTGTGCCCACGCTGAGGAGAAGAAGGGTACAGAGAAGCTTGCTCCTGTCACCTGTGCCCACGCTGAGGAGGAAGAAGGGTACAGAGAAGCTTGTTCCTGTCACCTGTGCCCACGTTGAGGCAGAAGAAGGGCACAGGAGAAGTTCGTCTAGCCGGTGGCAAGCCTGCGTTAACAATGCAAGTACAATACTGCTCCTACATAGGACTTTACTGCTTCAGCAGCATAAAACTGATTTCAGGCAGTAAAGACCGGAACATCAAAGCAAAAAAATACCACCCGGAAAAGACAGCTAAGTCATCCGGGTGGCAGAAGTATGCGATCAACGATTCTATTTATTATTCCTGTGAAGCGTAACCCTTGGAATAGTAGTTCAGGAAGTACTCAAAACGTTTGGCGATGAGCTTTCGTCCTTTTACGTTCAGGTGCAGGTTATCGGTCAGGTATTCCTTGGCATTATCTTCTGTAATACTTCCGTACAGGTTATCCATAAAGGAAACACTGTGAAGGTTGGAGGAATAACATTCTTTGATCACATAAGTGGATAAAACATCGCGACCATTATAAATATAGATATCCGAACTTACATAATTGCCATCCTCATCTATTGCATATGCGTAAGTAGGAGACATTACAATAATACGGATCTGCGGATACAGACGCTGCAGGACTTCGAGGCTTGCCTCCAGATTGCCGGTGAACTGCGTAGGATCCGTAGGATTGTCATCATTATACATAGCATTTCCCATCAGATAATCGGTGGCATCATACATGATCGCCACGGTATCAATGGTGTTGAAATCCAAAGTTTTCAGAGTGTTTACGACTTCTTCCGCTTCGGGTGGAGTCTTGTCACCCAAAGCTTCTGCAGCATCATTGTAATAGCCGTCCAGGGGAACTCCGGCAGCCAGATTCACCAGCCAATACAGACAGTAAGCATCCATAGGGGCAAGGGTGGAATCAAAATTGGTGTGTTGCGCGGCCAGATAACTTCCACTGATGGAACAGTTGTATACGGTAGCACCGGTCTCCTTGGCAATCAGGCTGGCCAGATTGTCGGAAGAACCGCGGTCATCGGCAAAGGGTGCATTTCCGAACACGACAATATTAGAAGCATCGTTTACTATCATTTTACCGTTCTCATCGGTCAGGGGGAGGATAGAATCCCAGCTGTCATCATAGGATCCCTGTCCGTCCTTGAAAATATCCGACTGGCTTACCCGCTGCCCCCAATGCGTAATGCGATAACCCAGCAGGCCTACCACCACAAGCAATACCAGGGCAAAAAGGACATGAAGATTCAGAAAACGCCGGATACCCTTAGGAGCGGGATGTTCCTCTTCCTCCTCTTCCCGGTCATTTTCTTCATATTCATCATCCGGATTTCCCTCGAAATCATCGGAAATATCAGATTTTCCAAAATCTGTGTCTTGCACAGTTTCATTTTCCAGGTCTAGAATCTCAATATCAGGCATGTCATTCACATGTTCGTTTCGTTTCATTCCATCTCTCCGTTTCAAGTATCTGTTTTTAAGTGGTAAAAAGAGTTATTCTGATTTTACTATTATACGGAAAGAAAGTCTACAATATTAGAAAGATTTAAGAAATTCTGAAGAAATGGACGAACAGCTTGAAGCGGCGGAAATAGAATGTTATAATGTTACGGAATTGTTACACTGAAGTACATTGAAGAATTATGAGCAGAAGGGATAGATAAAATGAAAAAATTATTTAACCATACAAAACGTCCGGACCGTAACTGGGAAGAAGACGTACAGGATGGTTACGATTGGGATGAAGAGCAGGACGGCGAAGAGTACTACGCTGACGACGAGGAGTACACTGGAGACGAGGACGGCGAAGAATATTACGCCGACGACGAGGAGTACACCGGAGAAGAGGACGGCGAAGAGTACTATGCCGATGAGGAGTACACCGGAGAAGAGGACGGCGGAGAGTACTATGCCGACGAGGAGTACACCGGAGACGAGGACGGCGGAGAGTACTACGCCGACGATGAGGAGTACACCGGAGAAGAGGACGGCGGAGAGTACTATGCCGACGACGAGGAGTACACCGGAGAAGAGGACGGCGAAGAGTACTATGCCGACGACGAGGAGTATATCGGAGACGAGGACAGCGAAGAATATTACGCCGACGATGAAGAGTACTATGCCGACGATGATATGGCACCTGCTCGTGGCGGTAAAGGGAAAAAGAGTAAAAAGCAGGGTGGCAATAAAATAGCTGCTATCTGGACCAAATTCCTGAACATGAGTACCATGGACCGCATTATGACGGCAACCGGTGTGGCAGTGCTGATCTTGGCCATTGTGACAGGCAGTGTATATGCCAGCGCACGTATGGTGGATCATCAGGTATCGGAGTTCGTCAGTGTGGGCAGCCAGCTGGACGGCATCCAGATGATCGGTGAGCAGGGTATGCTGGCAGTGGCAGATGCAAGGCTTGCGAAGATCGCAGCAGCCAATGCAGTCGACGATGAGAATGAGGAACAAAAAGAATATGATGAGGCCGAGTATACCAACGGTGGTACCGTTGAACTGGAACTGGTCTCCGTGCAGAAGGATCTAAAGATCAAATTTACCAATAAAAAGAGCGGTAAACTGATCTCCAATGTACCTTTCAGCGTGACGATCACGGATCCCAAAGGTAAATCTGATACCTGGACCGATGATGATATGGACGGTATTATCTACAAGAAGGGCATTACCCCCGGCAACTATACGGTAGCGGTAAATACCCTGACCGATGAAAAATATAAGGATTACACACTGCCTACCGGTACCCAGAAGGTAGAAGTCAGAAAGGATATCGCTTATAAAAAGGTCGATGTGGCAAATGAGATCAAGAAGGAATCCGAGGTCAATGCGGCAAAAGAGGACACCATGAAAAATGATACTGTGGTGGAGTCTATTCTGGAAGATACCGTGCAGTGGGTAGAAAGTAAGAAGTTACCGCCTAGCTATAGAGAGGTGTCAAAGGATACCGTGGTAAATCCGGAAAAACAGACGGCTTACAGCGGAAGATTCCTGCGCATAGCAAATGAAAAGATCAGTATCACGGTAGGAGAGACCAAGCAGCTGAATCCGCCGGCAGGAGCCACGGTTGTTAGCTGGAGCAGCGATAATGCAGGGGTTGCCAGTGTAAATAATGGTGTGATTACCGGCGTGAAGGCAGGTGGACCTGTAACGATCACATGTACGTATACGGAGGCTGGCAGTGCTACACCGACTCCTACGCCGACGCCTACACCTACACCGACGCCTACACCGACACCGACGCCTACACCGACACCGGAGACAACCCCAATAACACCGGAGACGACCCCAACAACACCGGAGACGACCCCGACAACACCGGCTCCGGCAGAAACGCCCGGTACACCTACAGGAGGAACAGGGGAAGGTGGCTCCTCAGGTGAGTCGCAGGCGGCTGCGCAGTCCATGGGAGGCGGCATCCTTCCGACAGCAAATGCACAGGTAGGAAGCACGCAGAAGACCTATACCTGGGAAGTTACCGTTACGGAAGCCAAAAAGCCGACCGCTGTTTTGGAACCGGCATCCCTGAACGTAGAAGCAGGAAAAGAAGCAACAGCACAGGTTAAAGTTACAAATTTCACAGGTGCAACTTATAAGATCACTGCAAATTCCAATGATAAAGCAGCCACTGCGGCGGTAGATGCAAACGGTAAGATCACAGTGAAAGGTGTAGCGGCCGGTGATGCGAAGATCACAGTCACCGTAACGATGGGAACTGAGACTAAGACACTGGATCTGGCAGTGAAGGTCACTAATGGAATCAAGATTACTTTGGATAAGACAGCTGTAACCGTTTATCCGAAATCTACGGCTGCTGTAACAGCCTCTGTCAGCGGAAGCGGAACCATAACGGCAGATTCCGGAGATAAGAATATTGCTACGGTAGCTGTAAGTGGCAAAACGATCACCGTTACCGGTGTGAAAAAAGGAACCGCAACCATCACTGTCACATATAAGGAGGGCAGCGCGGAAGCAAAAGCCACCTTTACAGTTACGGTAGCGGGCGATGTGAATCCCAGAGAGGATACAAAAACACCGTTAAAGGATACCAGCGGCAGACAGCTGTATGTATCCATCGGTGACAACCAATACCGGGCGGCAGCGTATGCGGATTATTACACTGCCACCAAGTTCTTCCTCATGGAGGAGGCCAGATATACCGGCTGGCAGACGTTAGACGGTAAGGTATATTTCTTCAAGGCAGACGGCAGCAAGGTGACCGGTGAGCAGGTCATCCAGGGTGCAAAATATAACTTCGCAAGTGACGGTTCCCTGGTAGTGGGATCAGGTACTATGGGCATTGATGTGTCCAAGTGGAACGGCAGCATTGACTGGAATGCGGTTAAGAATTCCGGAGTGAATTATGTGATCATTCGTGTGGGATACCGTGGATCATCCCAGGGAGCATTGATCGAGGATCCCAAGTTCAAGACCAATATCAAGGGAGCTACGGCAGCTGGTCTTAAGGTAGGTGTATACTTCTTCACACAGGCAGTGGATGAGGTAGAAGCAGTACAGGAAGCATCCATGGTACTGGACCGCATCAGCGGATATAAGATTTCTTATCCGGTATTCCTGGATGTGGAAGGCAGCGGCGGAAGAGGCGATGCCATCGATTCTGCTACCAGAACCGCAGTCTGCAAGGCATTCTGCAACACGATCAAGAATGCGGGATATACTCCCGGTGTCTATGCCAACAAGACATGGCTGACATCCAAGATGGATGCAGGTGCTCTGAGCGGTTATAAGATCTGGCTGGCACAGTATGCCAAGACCCCGACCTATACCGGCAGATATGATCTGTGGCAGTACAGATCCGACGGAAAAGTCAGCGGTATCAGCGGCAAAGTCGATTTGAATATCAGCTACCTGGGATATTAAGATTTGCAATAAAGCCCAGACCGACTGCTCGCAGGCAGGTCTGGTGCTTTATTAGCAAATCAAACACACATGAGCAAGTAGGACGATAGTCCGGAATGCGAATGGGTGTCACGGATTCGAGAGCACGAAGTGCGGAGAAGCCGTGTTAATATTTACAATGAACAGCCGGTGAGACTGCTCGCAGGCAGGACGATAGCCCGTGTTGCTATCCACCCCATTTTATGGTAGAATATCACTATCTATAGCAAAATGCGCACACCTGCGCAGAACGGAGAGAAAATGAGGACTTATCTGGTAACAGGCGGTGCCGGTTTTATCGGTTCCAACTACATTCATTACATGTTCAAAAAATACGATAACGAGATCCGTATCATTAATGTGGATGCCCTGACCTATGCGGGAAACCTGGAGAATCTCAAGGATGTGGAGAAGCGTGACAATTACACTTTCGTGAAGGCAAATATCTGCGACAAGGAAGCCATCGGCAAAATTTTCGCGGAGAACGATATTGACCGCGTGGTACATTTCGCAGCCGAAAGCCATGTAGACAGAAGTATCCGTAACCCGGAGATCTTCGTACAGACCAACGTGCTGGGTACCGCAGTGATGTTAAACTGTGCCAAGGCAGCCTGGGAGCTTCCGGACGGCAGCTTCAAGGAGGGCAAAAAGTTCCTGCATGTATCTACGGATGAGGTCTACGGATCTCTTCCCGATGATGACAATGCTTTCTTCTATGAGACCACGCCTTACGATCCCCACAGTCCTTACTCTGCAAGTAAGGCAAGCTCGGACATGCTGGTGAAGGCATACATGGATACCTATCATTTCCCTGCCAATATCACCAATTGCTCCAACAATTACGGCCCTTTCCAGTTCCCCGAGAAGCTGATCCCTCTGATCATCAACAATGCCCTTCACGGCAAGAAGCTTCCGGTATACGGAGACGGCAAAAATGTCCGCGACTGGCTGTATGTAGAGGATCATGCGAAGGCCATCGACATGGTA
>ERZ773104.179-NODE-179-length-96010-cov-9.774217_pt1 | contig 96010 bp, 99 predicted proteins | sample MGYA00511920_ERZ773104 | MGnify/ENA primary metagenome ERZ773104 (study PRJEB29015, sample SAMEA2737857) | human gut metagenome | biome: human gut; feature: human-associated habitat; material: faeces | place: China | collected 2012 ... | reverse complement strand
ACCCCATCTGTATCACCGTACCATCTCCTGTGGCATAAACATCCGTACCCAAAGGCGCCGAGAAGTCCATACCCGCATGGAATTTGGTAGTTCCGTAGATAGGATCGATACGCGTTCCGTAACCGGAAGCTGTTTTACGAAGGTCTTTATTGGAAACAGGCTGGATAGCGGGGATACAACGCAACATTTCGTCATGACTCTTACACATATCCACCACATCATCGAAAGAACGAGACTGGATATAGAGTTGCTTGCTGAGCATATCCATCTTCTGAGTTGTATTCACTACCAGATCGGAGTTTGCCATATCCATCAGGTGTTCATAACGGTTAGTACCACCATACCCTGCCTGGCGGATAGCCGAAGGTATGGGGTCAGCTGCAAATATAACCCGATACAGGTTATCATCACGCTGCTGCACATCTTGCAACACCCCCATTGCCTCATCCAGACGACGGGAAAGCACATTATACTGCGCTAAAAGTTGGCTATTTTCCTTCCTCAACTCTTTCTCTGAAGGTGAACCGAAGATAATCAGCAGAATTATAAAACTACCTGCCCCTAAGCCCATGCCGATAAACAAACGGCGCAAGAGACTCACCATCCGTTGCCGGACAGTAGGGTAAATACGGTCATAAGTCTGCGTCTGTGGATTATAAATGTAGTAAACTTTGCGCATCTTTTGGAAATATTTCGCTCATTAATACGGCAAAAGTAATAAAAACAAGCTATCTTTGCGCTGTTTTTTCAAGAATATTAATACTAAGTAGCAAGTAGTTAGTAGATAATATCGAATAGAAGATAGTAACAGATTAAGATAAATAGAAGAGTATGTTGACTGCAAATGAAATCCGGAACTCATTCAAGAGTTTCTTCGAGAGCAAAGGCCACCAGATAGTGCCCTCGGCTCCGATGGTAATTAAAGATGACCCGACACTGATGTTTACTAATGCGGGGATGAATCAGTTTAAAGATATTATTTTGGGCAACCACCCTGCGAAATATAAAAGAGTCGCGGACTCGCAGAAATGTCTGCGCGTTAGCGGAAAACATAATGACCTGGAAGAAGTAGGACACGACACGTACCACCACACCATGTTCGAGATGTTGGGTAACTGGTCGTTCGGTGACTATTTTAAGAAAGAGGCTATCGACTGGGCATGGGAATATCTGGTAGATGTTCTGAAGATAGATCCGAAGAACCTTTATGCCACCGTATTCGAAGGCAGCCCTGAAGAAGGATTGGAACGTGACAATGAAGCTGCTTCCTTTTGGGAACAGCACCTTCCGAAAGATCATATCCTCAACGGTAACAAGCATGATAACTTCTGGGAGATGGGCGATACAGGTCCGTGTGGTCCGTGTTCCGAGATACATATAGACTCACGTTCGGAAGAAGAGAAAGCCAAAGTTCCAGGTAGCCAATTGGTGAACAAGGATCATCCGCAGGTTATTGAAATCTGGAATCTTGTATTCATGCAATTCAACCGTAAAGCTGATGGAAGCCTTGAAGGACTTCCCGCCAAAGTGATCGATACAGGTATGGGCTTTGAACGCTTGGTACGCACACTGCAGGGCAAGACTTCAAACTATGATACGGACGTATTCCAGCCGATATTGAAAGCCATCGCTCACATGGCAGACACCACCTATGGCAAAGACAACCAACAGGACATCGCCATGCGTGTGATTGCCGACCACATTCGTACAATCGCTTTCTCTATTACAGACGGTCAGTTGCCTTCGAATGCAAAGGCAGGTTATGTAATCCGCCGTATCCTGCGTCGTGCAGTTCGTTACGGTTATACATTCCTGGGACAGAGACAGGCATTCATGTATAAATTGCTCCCGGTTCTGATTGAGAATATGGGTGGAGCTTATCCTGAACTGGAAGCACAAAAAGAACTGATCAGCAAGGTTATTAAAGAAGAAGAAGACTCCTTCCTCCGCACACTGGAAACCGGTATCCGCTTGCTGGATAAGACGATGACTGACGCCAAAGCTGCCGGAAAGACAGAAATCAGTGGTAAGGATGCCTTTACCTTATATGATACTTTCGGTTTCCCACTCGACCTGACGGAACTGATTCTCCGTGAAAACGGTATGACTGCCGACATCAAGGAGTTCGACGCCGAGATGCAACAGCAGAAGCAACGTGCCCGCAATGCCGCTGCCATAGAAACCGGTGACTGGATTACACTGAAAGAAGGAACTACTGAATTTGTAGGTTACGACTATACGGAATATGAAACAAGTATCCTTCGTTACCGCCAAGTAAAACAGAAAAACCAGACATTGTATCAGATTGTACTGGACTATACCCCGTTCTATGCCGAAAGTGGTGGCCAGGTAGGTGATACAGGTGTATTGGTCAGCGAATTCGAAACGATTGAGGTAGTTGACACAAAGAAGGAAAATAACCTTCCGATACATATCACCAAGAAATTGCCCGCACATCCGGAAGCTCCGATGATGGCTTGCATAGATACCGACAAACGTGCTGCCTGTGCAGCCAATCACTCGGCTACCCACTTGCTGGACTCCGCACTCCGCGAAGTACTGGGCGAGCATGTAGAGCAAAAGGGTTCTTTGGTAACCCCCGACTCACTACGTTTCGACTTCTCTCACTTCCAGAAAGTGACGGACGAAGAAATCCGCCAGGTAGAACATCTGGTGAATGCTAAAATCCGTGCCAACATACCTTTAAAGGAATATCGCAATATTCCTATTGAAGATGCCAAAGAATTGGGTGCTATCGCCTTGTTCGGTGAAAAGTACGGCGACCATGTGCGTGTGATTCAGTTCGGTTCATCCGTTGAGTTCTGTGGGGGTATACACGTTGCCGCTACCGGAAACATCGGTATGATAAAGATCGTATCTGAAAGTTCCGTTGCTGCCGGCGTACGCCGTATCGAAGCTTACACCGGTGCACGCGTAGAGGAATTGATGGACACCATCGAAGATACTCTGAAAGATCTGAAAGCACTCTTCAACAATGCACCCGACTTGGCCGGAACCATCCGCAAATACATTGAAGAGAATGCCGGATTGAAGAAGCAGATGGAAGACTTCATGAGGGAGAAAGAGGCACAGATAAAGGAAAGATTGCTGAAAAACATGCAGGAAATCCACGGCATAAAGGTAATTAAGATTTGTGCTCCGATACCTGCAGAAAGCATTAAGAATATTGCATTCCAACTGCGTGGCGAGATTACAGAAAACCTGTGTTTCGTTGCCGGAACGATCAATGAAGGAAAACCGATGCTGACGGTAATGTTGAGCGACAACCTCGTAGCCGGCGGATTGAAAGCCGGAAACCTGGTGAAAGAAGCTGCCAAACTGATTCAAGGCGGTGGCGGCGGCCAACCTCACTTTGCAACAGCAGGTGGAAAGAACATTGACGGACTGAATGCAGCAATAGAAAAGGTACTGGAACTGGCCGGAATTTAATAATTGACTTGTGAAGGCAGGCGGATTATTATTCGCCTGTGCAAGTAAATAACTGGCAAAAGACTTGACTTTGACATCCAGATGTCGTATCTTTGTCAATGTAATCCTGATTTAGTTTCGGGAAGATATATAGTAGAGAGGAGAAGCGAATGTTTCTCCTCTTTTTTTGTATCTATAAAAGTGAAATGAGTTAAGATAGTATGTTTTACAGGATAACATACCATGTAATGAAGTAAAACAAACGATGTAATCACCCCAAACAAACCATCTGTTTGGGTAAAACACATCATCCGTTTAAGGGTAACACACCATCTGTTTGCAGAAAATAGAAACGGGAAAGCCGAAGCCCTCCCGTCCCGTTAAACAAACATAAATTCTCTCTTGACAAAAAAGGTTAGATTAGTATATCTTTTTCAATTATTCACCACTCCCTCATATGGCTTCAAGCGTTCCACATGATAAACTTTACATCCCGCCGGGACTTCTACCGGACAGATCTCGGTAACATTTTCCCAAAAGTCCATATATTCCATTACAGACGTTCTGGTCAGATCAGGACCATTGAAAGTATAAAGATGCTTTTCGCCATTATACTCAAATAGCAGACCTAAGCGTTCCTTTTCATCTTCAACAACCGGAACTCTTTCATATCGTCCTATAAAAGGAGCAATAGCAGAATCATCCGGACGAACACGCAAGGTTCCTTTTTCCAACATTTCAGATTCATTGTCCGGTATCATCTCATAACGTCCTCCCACCTTTACGGTAAAAAAGTCAGTGAATGCATCCGCTATATTCTTCTGTTGTTCTTCTGTAGCTCCGGGAACCACGATACCATCCTTCACTTTATACCAAACCAATTTCAGGCATTCATCTACCTTCACTCTCAGTAAAGCTGAAGAACCACTACCATCTCTTACCGTAATTCCCGTCTCACCTTCGGCTTTAGGAATAATCTGTATACGTTGGTACCCACTTTCACTTTTTACAAAAGCAGCAGTTACTATCGCATCGTCACCGTTCACTATGGAATAGTTACCGTCTCCACCATCCACACCAACAATAATACCTTCCGGTTTATTCAAATAGAGATTCGCGGAACTAATCAGATTAGAACAAGTCCCAATCTGGTAAATAGGCGCCTCTCCCGTAAAAAACACCATATCACGATAATCATCCTCGCATGCAGTACCTACAAACAAGAGTGAAATCAACATTAAAATAGAATAGATGTGTCTCATTGTTTTAGCTTTTATATCGGATTCGTATAATGAAAATGCAGTAAATAGTTAATTACTGCATGAGAACAGATATTTTTTTTAGCTTCAGCGATTTATAGTATTTGTTCTTTCGGATAATTCACCAGATACAAAGTACCTGTAGCACGGGTAAAAGCCGTATATAGCCAGCGGAAATAATCCGGTGCCAGATACTCATCCGTCATATACCCCTGATCGAGAAATACATTCTTCCATTGCCCGCCCTGCGCTTTGTGGCAAGTAACGGCATAAGCATACTTCACTTGTAAGGCATTATAATGCGGGTCTGCCTTCATCTTTTTCATCCGTTCACGTTTCATGGAAATATCGGCGTAATCTTCGAGTACTGCATAGAAAAGCCGGTCATTGTCTGCCTTTGGCAAAGCTGGCGCATCAGTATGCAAGGTATCCAGCAACAGATTAACTTCCAGTTCAAAGTCCCCGTAATCAGGAAAAGCGAGCAAAACCTCCGCAAAACGGAAACCATATAACTCACGTGTACGGCGTAGGCGGCGAAGAACAGCTATTTCACCATTGGCAATGAAATCCATTTCTTTACTTTTTTCCGTCCAGTAGTAATTATTCTTTGCTACCATCAGCAAGTCACCTGTATTCAATTCATCCTCCCGCCAAAGGATTTGCGCACGTATACCATTATTGTAGATATTCGCCCGCTTATTGGAACGGCATACGACAATGGTCTCATCCATCCCGTCACGGTCGTAACAAGTACTCAGCGTATCTATCAGTTCGTCACCCGGAACTACTTTTATATCAGCAAATCCCGACACCTTTATCTTTGGTAAACTTTCACAGGCATCTTCGGCTATAAGTTGGCGCAACTGGGTAGCATTCCACAAAATACCGGAGTCCTGCACCTGACGTACTACCTGCGTCAAATCTACCTCTATCACTTCCAGTCCATATCCTTTCAGAGCTTCAGCAAATAAGGCAGGGCTCTGCTCCTCACCCACCGGAGGAAGCTGTGCTGTATCGCCCATCAACACCAGGCGGCATCCTGTACCGGAGTAAACAAACTGTATCAGATCGTCCAGCAAACGTCCTGTACCGAACACAGCACCGGATAAGCCCTCGTTCGAAATCATCGAAGCCTCATCCACTATATATAAGGTATGTGTAGTCAAATTATCATTCACCGAGAAGTTACTCACCTCGTTGGAGAAAGATTGCTGACGGTAAATCTTTTTGTGAATAGTAAACGCCGGATGCCCCGCATAAGCAGAAAAGACTTTCGCCGCCCGCCCTGTAGGAGCCAGCAAAATTGACTTCTGTTGCAACTTATCCAATGTCCGTACCAATGCTCCAACCAGCGAAGTTTTTCCCGTACCAGCGTATCCGCGCAGTACAAAAACCGCATCGTTACGGGGAGATAGCAAGAAGGTAGCCAATGATTTTAGTACTATTTCTTGCTCAAAAGTTGGTTCATAAGGAAAATTTTCCTTAATTTGCGTTTCTAAATAGTTATTTATCATTTTTGTAATAGAAAAAAGTTACAGGAACTATCGCCATTAGAATTATTTATTTTATTTTTGCGGTACGAATATAACAACTAAAAAACATATTTATCATGAAAACAGTATTTAATGTCATTTTAGGCTTGTGTGCAGTGGTACTGATCTACATCTGCTATACCAGCATTATGGGTCCTATTAATTTCGAAAAGGCAAGAAAGCACAGAGAGAAGGCAGTTATTGCCCGTTTAATGGACATCCGTAAAGCACAGCAGGAGTACCGTAACTTGAATCACCAACAGTACACAGCAAGTTTCGACACTTTGATCAACTTTGTTAAAAACCAGAAGTTGCCTTTCATCTACAAAGAAGGTGAATTGAATGATAAGCAGTTGGAAGACGGTATGACAGAAAAGAAAGCTATTGCTATTATCAACAAAGCAAAGAAAACAGGAAAATACGATGAAGTAAAGAAGGCAGGTCTTGAAAACTTCAAACGTGATACTTTGTGGGTTGCCGTACTGGATACAGTATTCCCTAAAGGTTTCAATGCTGACTCTATGAGATATGTTCCTTACGGTGGTGGTGCACAGTTCGAAATGGCTATCAGAAATGATACTGCTAAATCAGGTGCTCCTTTCTGTCTGCTCGAAGTTAAGACTCCGTACGAAACTTACCTGAACGGTCTGGACAAGCAAGAAATTGCTAACATGAAAGACGTACAAACCAAATTGGGTAAATATTGCGGTCTGATGATCGGTAGCTTGGAAACAGCTAACAATAACGCAGGTAACTGGGAATAATTCCTATCCTCAACTCTGTATGATAGAAACGATTGACTTTAGTAAATCGGAACAATATACGTTATCCATCCGCCTCAGTGCGGATGGATTTTCTTTTTCTGTATTCAACCCTCTCAATGAAGGTGAACTCTTTTTCCTTGACCGTAAAGTCGAAGAATCACTCTCCCTCACAGCCAACCTGAAACAGACTTTCCGCGAAGTAGAATGGTTAAAACATCCTTACCGCCGGGTAAATATACTCATGGCAGGTAAACGCTTTACCCTTGTACCGTTGGAGTTTTTCGAGGACGAGCAAACGGAAATGCTCTTTTACCATAACCATCCTAAACGGGAAAATGAAGTTATACAATACAACATTCTGCGGAAGAATAATACCGTAGTACTGTTCAGCATGGACAAAAGTGCCCGTTCGTTTCTTTGCGAACAATATCCTGATGTGAGGTTTTATTCACAAGCAAGTTCATTCATTGAACACTTCTCCAGTAAAAGCCGCTTGGGAAACAGTAGGAAAATGTATGTGCACCTGCGGAAAGATGCTGCCGAACTATATTGCTACGACCGCAATCACCTGCTCCTTGCCAACTCTTTTGAGTGCAAACAGACAGCAGACCGTATCTATTACCTATTATATATATGGAAACAGCTTGGTTTCGAACAAGAACGCGACGAACTACATCTTACCGGTGAGTTGTCCGACAAAGAAACTTTGCTCAGTGAACTACGAAAATTCATCCGGCAGGTATTCGTAATGAACCCTGCCACTAACCTCGACCTACAAGCCATAACCCTATGCGAGTAATCAGCGGAATATATAAAAGAAGAAGATTTGACGTACCTCGTACCTTCAAGGCGCGTCCCACAACAGACTTTGCCAAAGAGAATCTGTTTAATGTACTTGCCAACTATCTGGATTTTGAAGATGGTGTATCTGCCCTCGACCTCTTTGCAGGCACAGGCAGCATCAGTATAGAACTGGTATCACGCGGTTGCGATCGTGTAATCAGCGTTGAAAAAGACCGGGATCATCACGCTTTCATTTGCAAAATCATGCAGGAAGTGAAGGATGATACTTGTATCCCCATCCGTGGCGATGTATTCAAGTTCATCAAAGGGGGACGCGAACAGTTCGATTTCATTTTTGCCGATCCTCCGTATGAATTACAAGGGCTGGAAACCCTTCCTAATCTTATCTTTGAAAATAACCTGCTGAAAGAAGGAGGCCTGTTTGTACTGGAACACGGCAAGAAAGACAACTTTGAGAATCATCCGAACTTTGTAGAACGGCGGGTATATGGAAGTGTAAACTTCTCATTCTTCAAACAGCAAGCTTCAGATTTATAACAGTGGTGCCATCAAGCGCACCACGCTCTCGGCAGCTTTCCGCCACCAGGGACGCTTCACCCAGTTTTTAAGGAAGACTTGTACGCAGTCGCGCTGATCCTGAAGGAAAATCTCCCGCATTTGCAATGCCGTTTCCGTATCATAGATAAAGGCATTCACCTCGAAATTATGCTCAAAGCTACGGAAGTCCACATTGGTAGAGCCAACAGTGGAAAGCTCATCATCCGATACCATCAGCTTGGAATGCAAGAAGCCTTTCTTGTAGAAATAGACTTTTACACCTGCCTGCAATACATCCGCCAGATACGAACAGGAACCTAAATGCGTCAGACGGTTATCCGCACGCAGAGGCAACATCAGACGCACATCCACTCCTGCCAATGCTGCAGTTTGCATAGCGGCCAGAATCTGTTCCGTAGGCAGAAAATAAGGAGTCTGTATATAGAAGTATTTCTTTGCACCGGAAATTGCCATACTCAATCCTTGCATAATCTCTTTCCAGGGGCCGATGGGGTCGCTCGTTACAATCTGCACCAAAGAAGTACCGACCGCTTCCATCTTCGGAAAGTAACGGGAAGCACTGATCAAAGTACGGTCAACAAAATACCAGTCGAGCAGAAAAGCAGTCTGCAGACCATGCACCGCTTTACCTTCCAGTAAAAGATGGGTATCGCGCCAGATGCCCCATGAGAAACCACGCATATATCGTTCTGCCAGATTCATTCCACCTACAAATCCCACACGCCCGTCAATCACCACAATCTTACGGTGATTACGGTAGTTCACCTTACTGGTGAACAGCGGAAAACGTACTTTCAGGAAACTACGCACTTCAATGCCTGCCGAGAGCATCTCATCATAGAACCGATTGGGCACATGCCAACACCCTACATCGTCATAGATAAGACGCACTTCAACGCCTGCCCGCGCTTTCTCCACCAATACATCGCGTACCATACGCCCGATAGCATCGTCTTCAAAGATATAAAATTCAATATGAATATGTTGCCGCGCATTCTGCAGCTCCTTCAACAAGGATTGCAGCATGGAGCCGCCATTGGTATAGATTTCGATACGGTTACCGTCGAAAGGGAATGCCTGGGTCGTGTTGCGGAACAGGGAAATAAGCCGACTGTAAGCCATCGGCAAAGTAGTGGCATCCTGCGCCAGATATTCCACCATCGGTTTATTCAGCAGACGATTATAAATCTTCTGCCCTATGATGCGCTCCCGCCTGCGGCTTCGTCCAAAAAAGAAATAGAAGACTAACCCCACAACAGGCAGGAACATCAATACCAGTATCCATGCAAGCGTCTTCACCGGATTACGATTGTCGAGGATAATGACAACAATTGTTCCGATGATAGCGCCAAAGTAAATAATATCAAAGGCGACGGTAGCTACTTGGTTGAGTATATAGTTCCAGTCAATCACAAAAGCAAATATAGAGAAAATAAAAGAATTCCTGTTTATTTAAAAGGAAAATCAAAAAAAGTCCCCTTCCATTTCTTCAACAGAGTAGCAAATGGAAGGGGAAACTTATAACAAAAACTGGTTAGGAAACTTTAGAAATGACGTCCACCGCCAAAGCCACCGGGACGACCACCAGGTCCGCCGGGACCTCCATGACCTCCAAATCCGCCTCTACCCTGCATCTTTTCACGGGCAGCCTTGCTACCGAAGATATTCAGACGATAGATGAAGTGTACCATGCAATAACTGTTGATACCGTTATATTCGGAAACCGAACGGCCATCTGCTGTCAATGAACGGCTGATGTTACTTTGCTGTTTCAAAATGTCATAGAGTTCAAGGCTGACAGTAGCCGCACCTTTCAGGAAGGTTTGCGAAAGCTGTGCATTCCAGATCAATTCATTACGGTTCATACTTGCATCCGTATAACCACGACGGCTCTGATTAGCAATATTGGTAGTGAAAGTCATGTTCCAGGGAGCCATCAACTGAGTATTGGCACCATAAGAGAATGTATAAGGTTCCTGATTATTCTCCGGACGCAGTTTGCTACGCTCAGCAGTATAAGAGATAGAACCATTCAAGCCGAATTCAAACCAATCGTTACGGTAAGCACCATTCAAACGCTCACTCAACGTCAACCCTGTTGTCTTATTCTTATCATCCACTTTGGTATCCTGATTATATAAGAACGCTACATTATTCTGGTAATTGACATTAGTGAATGAGTTGATAGTGTACTTCTTATTCTTCAATGCCGTATTGAAACCAAACATACCGAAAGCACTCCAGTTACCATTGATATTCTTCGGTGTAGTAGTACGCGCACCGGTCTGATCATCATATTCGGTACTGTTACTGATGCTGTTCTGCGTAGCCGAGAAGCTGGCATGAGTCATGATACCCCGCTGGAGTTCTGCATTATACGTATTGTAGAACAAACGCATAGAGTGCGTGAACGAAGGTTTCAAACCCGGATTACCGACACGGATATTCAGCGGATTAGAGTTGTCCACAATCGGCAACAAGTTCTCCATGCTGGGCTGACCGGTACGTCCGCGATAGTTGAAGCGCAATTGGCTTACTTTCGAGAAACGGTAACGGAAATCAATATTCGGAGCAAAGTTGAATACCGAACGCGTCGTATCAATCATATAGTCGCCTTTCTTATAAGACAGTTTGGAGTTCTGCGGTTGGAAAGAAACACCGGCACTCAACTGGTACTTCTCACGGATGAAACGCAAGGATACAGAAGCATCGTGGTTGTAGTATCTGTACTCGGCATACTTACCTAAACTATCTACCGCATGATTCTGATACCCCACTGGCAACGGGTCGCCAATTCCCCACTCCGGATTGATCTTATATAAGTCGAAAGTCGTCTTGTCACTCTCACTGTACTTATACTGGAACTGATAACTGAATTGCAGGAAAGTGGCCCGCGCAATCGGTTCGCTATACGTGATCTGTGCACTATAACTATAATCATTCGTCGGCGTAGTGATATACTGGTTACGGATCAACGTAGAGTCCGGGTTCGTAGGAATCTGGTAATAACGTGTCATCGACTCCGTATACTGGTTATTGTCATTATCTCCATAGCCGAAGCGTCCGCGGAATGTAACATTACGTCCCTTATCATTCAGTTTGCGGTTGATCTGCAAAGTAGCATCCGTTGAAACGCTCTTGCTATCAGAAAGCGAACCCGTGTTTGTAGCATTCACACGAATATCTTTCAACGGGTCTTCGTTATTTATCACATCAAAATCAAGATAGTCATTCGGGTTAGTAACCAGATTGTAAGGATCTGCATTGAAGGTCCCCGACAAGGAACTGGAAGAATTATCCGTCTTTCCATAAGAGAAGTTCGGACGGAAGATGATATTCGTCATTGAATCCGGCTTCCACTCCAAACGGAAATCAGCATTAAATGTCGAATTCTTGTTCCTGTTGAGAGAGTTTGAATTGGAATATGAATTGCCATTCTGTAAGAAACGCTCGGATGAGTTGACATTGGCAATGTCAGCATCATTGTAGTTGTAACGGGCACTACCGCCTAACTCCAATTTGGCAGTTTCGGTAGCAAAGTTAAGTCCCAGTTCCTTGGGAGCATTCAAACCATTGTTACGACGCCAACGCGGCCCACCGCCACCACCGGAAAAGCCCTGATTATTCACATTGTTGGCAGAGGCAATAAAAGAAACTTGTGTCTTATCTACGAAGCGGTTCAACATCAAACGTCCTGCATAGCGATCTTCAGTACCTACGGCAGCATCGGCATTACCGAACCAACCCTGATTCATACCTTTCTTAACGGTCAGGTCGAGCACGGTTTCTTCTTCACCGTCATCAATACCTGTGATACGTGCCAGGTCCGATTTCTTATCATAAGTTTTCAACCGGTCAATCATGTCCACCGGCAAGTTCTTCAAACCCGTCTTCACGTCTCCGCCGAAGAATTCCTTTCCGTCTACCATGATCTTCTTCAGATCCTTACCATTGATTTTCACGTTACCATCGTCATCAATCTCGGCACCGGGAAGTTTCTTCACCAACTCTTCCAGCATGGCACCTTCGGGTGTACGATAAGCAGATGAATTATACACTAATGTATCTTCCACTACCTGTACTTGCGGAGCTTCCGCGGTGATCACCGCTTCTGCCAGCATCACGGCATCCGTCTTCAGAGCCAGTGTACCTACATTCTTATTTGGGGTTTGAGCCGACAGTTGCAAAGGAAGCACTGTGGGCTGGAAACCGATATAGGAAACTTTCAATACATACTTCCCAGCCTTTACTTTGGGCAGGGTAAAATACCCCTGTGCAGTAGTGGCGATACCCGCCGCAAATGCGCTGTCAGGTAACGAAAGCAACTGTACTGTGGCTTGTACTGCGGGCTCTTTCGTGTCATCCTCGATGACACGCCCCGCTACGGTAATGTTCTTAGTTTGTGAGAAAGCGGAAAGTGCGGTTGTCAGCAATAACACTATTCCGATGATTACTTTTTTCATGCGCCTGTTTTTTATGAAACAAAATGTCTGTTTTTACACTGTTTCATTTGACAAGCTTTCAATGGAAAAGTTTAATGAGGTTTAAATAAAATATTCTAATTATCGACGATCTCGCTTAAACAACCGATCAACCGTCGCTTTTTTTATACCAAATTCCAAGCAAAGAACATTCAATATAAGGAAGATCAAAAAGGAGGAAGTATCCACACTCATGATGTCACCTTTCCATACCCGATAGAGCATACCGCCAAAGATAAACAACACCGTCAGGAATATGGCATTACGGGTAGCCTGATTGCGTATCTGTTCGGTTTCCTTGCTTTCATTCTTTGTAAAAGCAAACAGAATCATCAGCGCACCGAGCATCATCAATAATTTGGAGCACTCTTTATAAAACAAAAGGTTACCATCCGTCATTTTCCCTACCATCAACATCAGGAAGGGGAGAAACAATGCCAATGCTATCACAGAATATCCTAACGGGCGGCAATATACCGGTAATAATGCTTTCATTTTTTATAAATTATAAGTTATGAAGTCTAAAATATCTATCCGAGTGATGTAAGTTTTATGATTTGCAAAGATACTCCTTTCGCAGAGAAATCCCATCTTTAAAGAAGATAAGCTGCATCTCAGCATAACTTTTTCATGTCGGTATGGAAGTTCTGCACTCGATTTGCATTATCTTTGCAGAGCAAAAAAAGACAAATACATCATGAGTAAACAAGAAGTAATCCTCTGCGAAGAACTGGAAAGCAGCTTAACAACTGCCATTGGGAACTGCCCCCATGACAAGCTCTTTATCCTGACTGACGAGCATACACACCGCCTTTGCTTGCCACAACTCAACAACATTCCGGCATTGAAAGAAGCAACGGAAATCATTATCGGTGCCGAAGATGTACACAAGAACCTCGAAACCTTGGCTTCCGTCTGGCAAGCCCTGAGTGAAAAGGGAGCTACGCGCCATTCATTGCTTATCAATCTGGGAGGTGGCATGGTGACCGACCTGGGTGGCTTCGCCGCCTCTACATTTAAGCGGGGCATTGCTTATATCAATATCCCTACTACCCTGCTGGCTATGGTAGATGCTTCCGTAGGAGGCAAGACAGGTATCAACTTCAACGGGTTGAAGAATGAAATCGGCGTCTTCGCCCCTGCCGCCAGCGTACTCCTTGAAACTGAATTCTTGCGCAGCCTCGACGCCCATAACTTCTTCTCCGGCTATGCCGAAATGTTGAAGCACGGACTAATCAGCACTCCGGAACATCTGGCGGAATTATTGGCTTTTGACACGGACAAAATAGATTATGCAGTCCTGAAGTCAATGGTAGGTCGCTCCGTACAAGTAAAAGAAGACATCGTGGAACAAGATCCGCTGGAACATGGCATCCGCAAGGCCCTGAACCTGGGACATACCGTAGGACATGCTTTCGAAAGCCTTGCCCTTGCCGAAGGACACCCTGTGCTGCACGGCTATGCCGTTGCCTGGGGAATTGTTTGCGAACTATATCTTTCTTATATAAAAGTAGGTTTTCCGAAAGACAAAATGCGCCAGACCATTCAGTTTGTGAAAGAGAACTATGGTGGTTTTGCCTTTAACTGTAAGCAGTACGACCAGCTTTATGAACTGATGAAGCACGATAAGAAGAATACCGCCGGTGTCATAAACTTTACGTTATTGAAAGAGGTCGGAGACATTTGTCTGAACCAGACGGCTGATAAAGATACGATATTCGAAATGTTCGATTTCTATAGAGAGTGCATGGGGGTATAACGCCTTCTACTGTATCCCCTCTCCTTACGGAAATTCATTTTGCAGTTCCAGCATTAAGATGCCGGTTTTTGCCAGTTAATTGGCAACGCTGTGCCACCGTGCTGGCAAATGTTTGCCACCGCGATGGCACAGTTTTGCCAGCAGGGTGGCAAGATTCAGGCTACATACGAAACTTAAATTAGATAATAGTAAATCAGACGACAAGTATATTTTTCTTCTCATTTTAGACTGCCTCTTCATTTTTTATCGTACTTTTGCGGTGTCGAACCATTATTAACTCACAGCAGGGAAACCTGCCAAGAAATCGTGGCGGGCATTTTATGCCCGTTCACGCCACTCCTATATGGCGGTCCCTGTACCCCCATGGGGAGTGTTAATGCACCTCCAAATACTAGCTGTGGGTTTAGTGTTCGACAATGGGACAGGCAGGGATTGCTCTTTTAGTTTCTTTACCTCTCCCATGAATCGAATTATTCACCTTTTAAAACTTAATGATTTATGGAAAACAACACTCAGTCGGTAACCGCTCAGGAATTACCCAACACAGCAATGTTCCCACGCGCACACTTCCCATCAGAGGAAGCCATGAAAGCGTACTATTTACAATTGATTGACATCATGAATATAGCGTATATGGCAGAGCCTTCGGAATATATAAGCCTCCAATGCCTGCACCGTAAATTAAAACAATATGTCCATGTTTTACGACTGATAGGCACGCACGAATGGGGAAAAGGTATCGCCGAATTACAAGATGCCAGCGGGATCTATATGTTAAAAAGTACCCTCCCACACAATACTCTCCTACAAGCTAATCGGGAAATAGGCCGGCATTTGCAATTCATTACACAACTGGCAAGCAACGTAGGTTTTCTGAAACAGCTGGAAGGCATCTTATGTTACCATCTTCAAAACGTAGAAGGATTATTGAAGAAGTTGAAAGAAGAATCGATAACTGCTCTGTAGAATGATAATAGGACGAGGGGTAAAATTGGAATTTTACTCCTCGTCCTATTATTTATAGAAACAAGAATTACAAGCAAATAACAGGCTACAGCATTACTTATACTAATTCTAAAATAGAGCAAACTTTATACCATAACAAATTAAGAATAAGAAAGATGTATTATTCAGTCGGATTATAGTGACATAAAAATCAATAGAAATGTTTGCTATTTAAAAATAAAGCACTACTTTTGCATCCGCAATTCGGGATGTAGCTCAGCCCGGTAGAGTACGCGTCTGGGGGGCGTGTGGTCGCAAGTTCGAATCTTGTCATCCCGACTACCGATAGAATAAGTCACTGTAATACAGTGGCTTATTCTGTTTTTAAGAAAATAGCCGGGACGAAATCGGGACGGTCATTATTAACGTATTTGTTTTTGCTGAAGGGCAAAGACAAATAAAAAAAAATGCCTACACTCAAAGAAATACAAAGTTATACACCTCCTGTTCTTCATACAGGAAAAGACTGGTATATCGACTTTTACGCATTCAGCCCTGTACATGGCGCAATGCGACGCAAGAAAATCAAGTTAAATTTTATAGAGAAAATCACGGAACGGCGCAGGTATGCGAAGGACTATATGAATCGGCTGTCTGAGAAGTTATCACTCGGATGGAATCCTTGGATTGAACAGGAATATAGTAACGCATACATGCTTTTTAAAGACGTCATCAGCAAATATCGCACGTTCATAAACAAGATGTTGAAAGATGGCCATTACCGCCCTGAAACCTATAAATCTTACAGTTCTTATCTTTATAATATAGAACAATTCAACGAACGGAAGAAGGTTCCTATTACCTACATCTACCAGTTTGACAAAGATTTCTGTGTTATGTTCCTGGACGAAGTATATATAAACCGCGATAACACAGCTTTCACACGCGATAATTATCTCGGTTTCCTCAAGTCCTTTTCCACATTTTGCCTGAACCATAACTATATTACAAAGAATCCAACTGAAGGTATCAGTAGCCTTGGACGAAGAGGAAAGAATAAAACCAGAGCTGTGTTACCTGAAGATTTACTAAAGAAGGTTTACGACTATTCAAGAGAGCACAATCCGCACTTCTTGTTGGCAAGCTATATCCTTTACTATTGCTTCATCCGCCCGGCAGAGATGGCAAAATTAAGATTATCCAATATAAACTTGGCAAAACAAACCATTTTAGTTCAGGACACAATATCGAAGAACAGGAAAGATGGAACCATCACTTTGCCTACAAAGGTAATTCACCTTATGCTTGACCTGAAAATATTTGACTATCCTAATGACTATTATCTATTTTCCAACGAGATGAAACCCGGCAAAGACGAGAAATCAGAGAAAATGTTCCGCGACTGGTGGACACGCCATGTTCGAAAAGACCTCAAGTTATCGGATAAATATAAGTTTTACTCGCTAAAAGATACCGGAATTACAAATATGCTCCGCCATAATGACGTATTGAGCGTGCGTGATCAAGCACGACATAGCAGCATTCTGATGACCGATATCTACACGCCACATGATATCCAAGAAGCTAACAGTCTAATTAAAAACTATCAAGGCGATTTTTAAAGCAAAAGCCCTGACCGTTACCAGTCAGGGCAAACACTTATCAAATAATAAGCATTACTTCTACAACCACAAAGATACTACTCCTCTACCATTGCCACAAGTTAAAAGTAACTCCAGCGCCAACATACCAACCGGTAGGATAACCATAACCAGCTTGTAAGCCAATTCCCCACCTTTTTTGCTTTACTTTTTCTTTCAGGTAAAAGCCCTTTGAGAAGATATGAAAACTATCCAACTCAGCCCTATACCCCGATACCCAGGCTTCAAAATCCGACTCTTTGTAATGTTTCTGAGTAATAGGAATAATCACCTTTGCGCTATCCCTTACCGCACTATCCAGAGCTTTCTCTAAGGTTGTATCTGGTAATACAGGCAGTTTCACCACCTCATAACGGATAATGACACTATCGCGGGGTATCACTGTATCATATCGAATGGTATCATAAAAAGGTATTGTGTCATAATATGGCAAATTATGCACCTTCTCATCACCACATCGGTAAAGCAACCCTATTACCAGAATTACAAGCAATATCCATGGTAGCGCTTTCATAGCAACTCCCATCCTTTCTCTACATCCTCCATCACCGCCGGAACACCGTTTTCAACCTGCGAAATTGCAGCAGCAAAAGCGCACATCGTTGCCCGGTCTTTCACATCAGGTACATAGCTATTAGGTACCTGCATTTCCCTGCACACCCGGTTGATATATCCGGAAGTATTGTTCTCTACCGCAGGCGCCCACCGGTTAATAAAATCTGCTATCGTCTGACATCCCCATTTAAGGCGGTAGTTCTGGAGCGTGCGGATTAATGCACGGTACCCCCATTTCATCTCTTGGAACTGGAAGAATGACTTATCTTCCTGTTTCTCCCTTAACCCCTGCCACTTATCCTTTGTGATTCGGATATTGCCGGGATTGCAATTTCTTAATCCTCTTGGTAAACTCATTCCTTGTCCTCCTTTTCTAATAATCACTAGGCGGTTGCCGATTAGAGCATCCGCGAACATCACATTTCTTTATCTCAGCTTCTTTAAGGCGCAATTCCAACTCATAATTCTTCTTGATAAGCTCCAGCTTCTCAGCCTTTAGTTTATTGTTCTCAGAATACAGGAAATCTACTTTCCCATCTCTTGAAGTCATTCTTACACCGGTTATCAATGCCTAAGCGGTCGGCTGTTTCTGATTTACACAGCTCGGCGATTGTAAAATATTTCATTTCTGTACCTCCTTATCTCCTTTATTTATATTTATGTTACTTTTTATAAGCGGCCACGGGGTTAAGGAAGACAACAATATCAAAGTACCTAACCAATGCCAAAAATCTTGAAATATAAACTCTAAAATTTCAATCATTTCTTACCCTCCTTATCTTTATGCATATATTCCACTACTGCCTGTGCTATCTCTGCTGGGTCTGCCTTGTGCTTTGCTATCTCGGTAGCCAATGCAGCCACTTGTTTCATCTCCTTGCGTTCCTTCTCGTCTGCTTTCTCATAGATTGATTTAACTTCTATGGATGCCACTCCGAAAGCCCCCAGCAAGGTGATAAATGGGAAAATTGGTATGTGATAGTCATAATAGTTATCCAAATACCAGACACCGGCCATCTGCATACAATCAACGACAACCAATGCAAGCAAGGCATTATAATACCTCGCTACTTTGTTTACTGTCCGCTTCCAGCCATCACTTGAAATCTTCTCATTTCGTTGCTTTGCTTTCCTGATTCCAGCCCACAAATCAAAAGCTATAAAGAAAAGCGGGGTTAACAGGATGCCGAACAGCATCCACGCTACAATAAATAATTCATCTAATCCTTTCATTTCCATGCTATATCTAATTATTAATACTACCTTTGCAACATGTCCCCCTAAGGGGCAGATAGTAGTTTTGTCGTTATCCCGCCCAGCTTGAGAAAGTAGGACGGGAATTTTTTACTTCACAAACGGATATTCAATCACATTTCTATCCACACCAGAATCGGTGATATGCGCACCGATGCGTTCAACAACAGTCTTTTTATTTTCAAAATCAACCATTACTTTATTGATGCAGTAAGCTGTTTCATCGGCTTCACTGCGCGGTAAGTCTGACCGGACATATTGAGCAGGTCGGTCCTCATCAATAATAAGCTGCAATTGACTCGGATAGAGGGGCAAATACTCGCATACATCCCAATGAGTATGCCCCCCAATGTGAAACAAGAACTTGCATGGAGATATTGCAGAGAAATCCACATCCAGCGTCATCTTTGTGCCAAGAGTATCACCGCAATAATATTCTCCCGAAACAATACCGCCATTCAAATAGGCATCAAGTATCATTGGCAACAAATGCGGCAGGCAAGCAAGTTCTGGTATAGCAGTTAAAGCACCTTCATGTTCATACCAATTAGGCGCTTTTTCCGAAATAAATTTTCCGGTTCCATTATTACGAAAAGCAGATGCCGGTTGATGGTGCGCAAGAATAAGATAGTAACTTGGAGGCGTACTCTTTAGCAAATCAATAAACCAATCTATCTGCTGCTGGGAATATACAACCGAATACCGCGATGTGGCCGGAGAACCAACAGTCACATACTCATATTCGTCAAATGCTATTATTCGAATGGTAGCGGAGGACGTCGTTACATCCTTATACCAATAACTTGAGGTCTGCGAACCCATAGTCACATACTTTTCGCAGAATGGAGCAATATATGTATTCCTGGCACCGATCTGATCACCCCCGAAGTCATCAGCTACATCATGATTACCCAGCATCAGCAAAAAGGGTTTATCACTCGCAAGAATGGTAGATTTCATTTCGCCGGTAAGCTGTAGGTCGCCGGTTATAATCGTAAAGGGAATATCGGTGTCCTGGACCATCAATTCAATACACTTAGTTATTCCATGATTGAACTTATGCGTATCTGATATATGGAGAAAGGTAAATGTACCACCACTACCATACGCTTGATTAATAAATTGAGTTAACGTCATGCCGTTCACATCCGCATTTGCCGGAATCATCCCCACAGCTTCACGTAACGGACCTACATTCGCCAGATAAACAGCATCCGACACCGTCACAGGCAGTGGCATGATGCTGTTCTTCTCATCCTTTAATTGCACTATCTTCTTGTTCATAATTACCCAGCTATACAGAGTTTAAAACCATTGTAAATCTTAAGAAAGCTCCTGTCGCTAATGCCGACATTCCAATAGTCAATACCTTCCTGTTTCGTTGAAATAATATCCTTATCGTCTACAATCAGTTTCGTCACATAATCCACATTATCCATGTAGACAGTACCATCCACCTCGATCAACAGCTTAGACACCTTAGATACCGGGAATGATTTACAGCACGATTTTTTAACGCTATATTGCACACTGATGTAGTTGCTCATAAAGAATATAACTGGTACGATAGGCGAATAATTAGCTTTCAAAAGATTTCCTACAAAAACAGATTCCTTTCCTCCATACTGTACTACATTTCCTTCGTAGTACATCTTCGTTAATGTAAGATTTCCGCCCTGCGCTAAATTAGAAGAATAATTTAGTACTCCGGCAACTTCAGTCGTTATAACGCCATTCTGCACTATGACGTTCGTCAAGTTATCACAGTCAAACATTTCATCAAGCGAATATAATTTAGCCACCACTCCGCCGTCACCTAATTTATATCCCAAGAAATCCAATTTCGGAGTAGTGCCCAACAAAGCAACGTGAGCATCGTATTCATCTTGGGTGGCCGAAGCAGTACCCTTCAATATAACACCGCCATCAGCAACCACCCTGTCGCAATACTCCTGAATAACACGTGACACACCACCGGAATAATATGTTGCAGAAACGGTAATTTCAGCAAAAACAGATGTGTCATAGGTTGAAGTTGCGCGAATGACAATCGGAGACTGATTTGCATTTTCCTTTATACTCAGAATACCGGCAGTACTGATATCTGCATACTCACTACCGGACTGGATACTCCACGTCACATCCCTTTGAGTCGTTGAAACAGGTAGATAAGTAACAGTGTAAACGGAGGATATGCCATAAGGCGTAAGATCACCATTAATATTAAGACCTACCACTCCGACTGTTTCAATAGGGGTAGGCTTTACGGATAAATGCTCACCCAAATTGGATGACGCGTAGATTGCTATACCAGACATATTATTTAGCTTTAAAAGTTATATACATTATCATTTATTACATCATATTCAAGACTGCCGGTTACTCCTGCCTGATTCAATACCTGGACGAAGTGTTCTGAAACTTTAGCGACATCAAACCCGTCGGTTGTGTAATTCATCACATCATCGCCGGTTGAATCGGGAAAGTGAAAACCATCCTCTTCTACTGAGATAAGGCTTGCTATCTTGTTGACTATTTCACTGGCCAACATGTTAGTTGTTACGGAACCACTCTTTAGAATGAGGGAAACGAAATGTTCAGAAACTTGTGCAGCATCTAGCCCTGAGGATGTGTAATTCATCACATCCTTTCCAGTTGAATCGGAAAAATGAAAACCACCTTCTTCGACAGATGTCACCATCCCGGCAAGAAGTCCGAAAAAAGTCTTCAATGTTTTACTCTCGCCAATCAATTGCTGGATGACGCTAACCATCTGGTTAAACTCTTTCGCCGACAAACGTCCTTGGGAGTTCTTACCTTCATTCTCAACTTTAGTGCCTATATTCAGTTCCATAGTTTATTCTCCAAATATTAAAGAAAACGCATAAGGGAATCCCTTACTTTCCTGTTCAACCTTTCCGCCTGGAGCGGAAAGCGCGTGCATTATCAAGTTCGTTTCAAGCATACTTGTATCAGCCATATCACTTTCAATACGGCTGATACGCGCATAAGTAGTATTACCTTGCTCATCCGTTGTACGGCTCAAGACAAACTTGATATATCCCATTAGTTACAATTCAACTGATTAATAATCTCACGTTTCACAGCCGCGATAAGCCGCGAGTTCTTCACTACAAGTTCAAGAGCCTTGCAGTAGCGTTCCGGAACTTCCACTGCATCTTCCGAATAGTAGATAGTTTTTGCTAAGTCTTCAAACCCAATATCCAGAAGGATGCTGCCGTTGTACATCATTTCATTGCCGACTGTTTCGGCTGCATCAAAAGTTTGCTTTCCACCTTCGAATGAAGTCTGAGCTTCGATTTGTCTAAAATTGATTTTCATATTCTTATAAATTATGTTGCTGAATAACTTTTCGTTAAAACCCCGTTATAATAAAATTTAATTCCATCCGGAGATATTTCCACGGACTTCGGGGGAGCCTCCATGTCTTGTGAAGTAATAAATATATGTTCATATCCAATACTTATCTTCGATTTTATACCGCGAACATTTCCCTTTAATACCATTACGCCTCCCCATGTGTTACTTACAAATTCTGCTCTAAGGTTTAATAAAGCTCCTAACGATTCATTTTTTCCTATTTCAATTTCGCGAGGAGTAATACTCGTAGATAGCACATATTCCCCATCGGTAAACTGCGCTGATAATTCCGAAAATGTACCACTGACACCACTCAATGTTCCATTGAATACACCATTAGTGGCGGTAATCTTATTTAGCGTCAGGTTGCCCTCAGTATCCACCACAAACGTATCATTCGCAACAATATTACCATTGAACCGAATCTGGTCAGCATTTATGACCGCATTACTTTGAAAACTCTTATCCGGAAGCTGTGTCACGAACAAATCTATATAGGCTTTCCTCACATAACCATTATTGTCAGCCAAACTTGAAAACATCTCTGTTAAGCCATCCTTTGTGATAATACCGGACATCTTTGTCATGTCTACATGCCCATCTTTATCATACACGATTTCCTTTCCGTACAATGCCGAAAAGTCTGCTGTGGTTATTAATCCGGAGGTATTGATATTAGTGATTTTTTCACCAGATGCATCAAAATGTATTCCTTGAGCCAATAAGGTTAGAGATTCCTTCGTCGCCTGAATGACTGTCGTATTCTCAGTTGCCGCACTCTTAGCACCCTGTGCAATACCCAATGCTTCCGCTGCTGATTTAGCTGCATTAGAAGCATCATTTATACCCTGTTGCGCAAGGTCTTTTGCCTTTTTTATTCCCTCATTAGAGTCGGTTACGGCTATTACAATCTGATCGCCCAAGTTCTCAAGATAAGCCGTCGTGGCACTCGATGAAGGCCCCCAATGAGAAATACTGAATGCCGCTCCCTTAGCCTTAGCCGTCTTGCAGACAAGAGAATCATTCTTATAAATGGTGGTACCATCGTTATAGGTGGCATTTACCCAGAGATCACCGATATCATATTCCGAATCTTTTGTCGGTTGCTCCACAAATACCCGGCGTTTCCCGTCGGCTGTATCCTGGGCCTTGGCCGCATCTTCCAGAGCCTTCAACGTCAGGTGGTCAGTAATTTCATTCCAGGTGCCTGATTCAAACCGATATCCCTTACCGGTAAGACGGTTATAAAACATATCCTGGTCATGCATAGCCTTTAACTCAGGTGTATTCCATTCCGAAGCCGGTATATTACTTAGCGTCGGAACATAATCAAAAAACCACAAGGTATATTCCTTATCCGTCTGCTTTTTAACAAGCTCAATACGATCTTGCATGTCCTCCAATACCGTATCAATGTCCTTGCCTGTTGCTATGGAGATAAGTTTCGCCTTGATGATACTTTCTTCAGGGTTCAGGTCAATATTAGGCTGCGGCAGATGATAATCGCTGATTCCTTCGTATACTCGTATATAAGGGCCTCCGGTGGTTATGGCATCACTACAGATGGCGCCCTGTCTACTTTTGTCAGACTTGTTGCCCAGGTGTACAATCTCGTCACCGGCCAGAGGGGCATCACTACCAGCACCACAATTGGACTTGCTCAAATCAATATAATCCGTTCCTACGCCTACTACAAGTCTCCAATAGTAGTGATTTCCTAATACTCCTCCGACTTTTTTGTCAAGATTGAACGTTTCACAAATAGCCCGGTCATCCGTCTGGAATAAACATTTCACTTCACGGCCGTCCGCGTCTATCGACTTGAAATGGCATCGGTATGCAGAACCAATATCTTCCACCGATGTACAATAGATTCCGCCCCCTGGCGTTACCCACTGCTTACCGCCCACATAGTAAGAGCGTTGTACCTGTATCTCGTCGGCTGTCAACTTGCGGCGAACGTTCACAAAGTCAATATCCAGATGGTAAATTCCGGCTTCATCTTTATAGATGCCGAAGCCGGTGGAACCCTTTGCAAAATTTTGAGACACTATATCACGTAGCAGGGTAATTTCTTCAAGCGTAGCCATTCCTTTAACGTTAATTCCCTCGAGGAAGGTCATCAGCTTCTCAACCGTCTCAGCCACATCCCGAAGGAGATATCGCTTATCGAGCGTTGAAGTACCGCCAAGCTCATCCAGTTTGCAATGGTAGATTTCATTGGCACTTTCGTCAGGCATTTCCGGGTCTACCTTGAGAATGTACGCCTTTCCTTCTGTTGCTATTATCTGCCCCGGATATGGCACATCTTCGCCCTTGACATTTGCAGCGTACACCTTTGCGTTTTCGTATGAATCTATTGCACTGGACGAATCCAGAGGTTTCGGATTTGTTCTTTTAACTGACCCTGTATATGGGCTTCCAGTATTGATTATTCCTGCCATATCAAGATATTATTATAGTTCCGTTATTAGTCACATCGTTCACAATTGCCGCCTTTACATACCACACATTGTATTTCTTTGCCAGGCTCCCATTTGCACCATTTACCAGCACAGAATCAGCCATTTTCAACGTGCCATCTCCCGGTATTAAATCGGCAAGATATCCTTCTATCTTAACCCTCGAAAGATTCGCACCTTCCGGGAAACAGATTGCAAGGAGCTTCCAATCTGTAGCATCAAATATGTAATTTCCCGCACCTGTGTAAAAGCCACTATATTTCAGTGCCCTCACCTGCGCGCTCGTTGTCGGGATAGTATCAGCCACCCCCGCAAACCATTTACGACGCACATTCACACTGACAGTATTATTTAATATCGTTTCCGGTATTGTACCGTCTTCACTCTCAGCATATACAACTGTAGCCTTATAAGATTCTGCCTCTGTATATGTACCCGATAAAGTGCGTACAGCAGTCTGCACGCCGTTCACTACCGTGGAAAATTCAAGCACATTTTTTTCGTCATTTTCAAGAAACGCCTTGGTCATTTCCCCACTGCCATTACGGGTAGCAGTGTAGGTTAATTTCCCCTTCGCTGTGCCATATTCTACCTCGTTTCCAGTGGAAAGCTTTCCTGCAAGCGTAGGCAGTACAGGTTTAAAAAGCAACGCCTTTACAACCTGAGTAAGTGTCATCCCTTTTTGCAATTTTTGCCCATTTTCTATATGACCCGTTTTATTAGCATTCGACAAAACATCTTCCGTAAGAAAAGCTCCACCGCCCGCGCCACCATCAACAAGTTCCTCAAAGTTCTTTGCTATTTTTTCAAAGTTCCTCTTCCATTTCAGGCGTACATCTTTTCCATTATCGTTCGCCCCATTCCAGGGAACTATGTTTTCAAATTCATTATCCATAGTTATTTCAGTTTCAGTTCATGGCCGTTAAACTCCAACAACAGAGGTTGCCAGCACATTCCATATTCCATTGTATCCAGGTCGATAAAATTCAGCATATAGTCCGCAAAGCGGTTATTCTCTTTCCGGCTTTGTTTGCGAAGACGAGCACGCTCTATCTTCACAATGCCACCACTCTTCCGGCGTTCGTAGCTGTAGCTCATGAACGCGAAGGAAAAGCTCTCTCCGCGTTCACTACACCGTCTCATTTCATTTATAGCCTCGTATACTTCCATGTTGCAAAGGTATTATTCAGGTCACTTTTCAAAAAGGACATCTCAACGGCTCACATTCTTTTCCAGCTGTTCTACTCTCTTGATACTATCACGCATTTTACGAGCATCAACAATTAATTCTTTATTACAAATAACCTGTAACAGCCGATTGTTTTCTTTTATCAATTCAATGAGCTGAGTCCGTAGCTCCGGTGTAAGTCCGGAAGACGAAATATCAGACGCAGCAAAAGAAGTACCTGAAGGTTTTTCATCAACAAAGCCGCCTGCATATTTCCCGCTGCGAGTTCTCACCTGCTCAAGTATCTGAGTTGTATTAATCATCCGGATCGTGCCATTTTTCTGAGCCACATCGAACACATCCAGGAACTGGCGAACATGAGGATTAGCCACACTTTCATGATTGGCCACAAACTCATTTTTATGCACCGGTATCACTCCGGCCACATCATCCGAATTACCGCTGCGTGTATAGCCTTCCACATAGTCATCCGAATAACCGCCCTCCTTCAGTCCCTTCGCTTCATCCCGTTGCTGCTTGGCAACGGCTATCTGAGCCGCTCCGCTGGCGATGGCTGCCGCAGCTGCTATCGCTCCCAGTGCCGGGCCAACAATCGGAATCCCCGACATAGCTTTGTAAGATTCCATAGCAGCAACGGCAGTCGTTGCAGTTACCTGAAGAACAGAAGCAGCAAACTGCTTATCGGCATACTTCTTCTTAACCTGATTGATTGCCTCTTCCTTCTCCTCCTCCAGTTTCGTAGTATCCTTGCCCGCTTTCTTGGCTGCTTTGATTTGCTTATCATACTTCCGGGTAACCTTGCTTATCTCTGCATCCTGCAACGCACTGACTACCTGGCTGGCCGCTGCCGCAGCTTGACCTATGACATCCAGTGCAGCCTTAGCCTGCTCCTCACGCAGTTGCTCATGTTCTTCATTGATACGTGTCTTCTCTTCCTCATACTCCTGATAGGTAATGAGGTCCGCATCATACATTGCCTGAAGGATATTGTTTTTTTGCTCAAAATCAGAGGTATTATCAATCGTCTTGTAACCGGATTCCCGTTGCTTTGCCTTACCCTCATTCTTATCCTTGATATCCATGTCCAGCAACTTGTTATCAATGGAAGAAGTATCTTCGCCATAGGCAGCAAGCATATCCCTTCGCTCTTCAAGATACTGCCGCTCTTGTTCCTTCAGTCGCTCCTGATAGTCAGCTTCAGTCTTTATGTCCCCCTCCAGATAAGCCCTCTTGATATCTTGCACCTGCTCTTGATAGTCACCTTCTTGCTGTGCAAGGATATCGCTCTGAGTGTTCTTATTTACCATCTGCGTTGACTGATAGAGCCTGTTCGCTTCAGCAATCATCTTGTCATAAATCTGCCCCTGTATCTGCGACGTATCTTTACCATACTTCTCCAGTAAGGCTTTTCTGCTCAATAGATATGTAGCTTCAGCCTTATATAATTCTTGCTGATATTCATCTTGAGTCAGCTTCTCATTCAGAAATTTCTCTTTAAGGATATTCTGTTGCTCTTGATAGTGCTGCTGTAAAACAGTCTCTTTGGCTTTAAGTTCTTTTTCAAGTGCTTTATCATCACCATTACTGCCACTGTCATTCCCTTTATAATCAGGAGTTATCACCACTTCATCTAATACATTTGCCTTTTTCTTTGCAGCAGGAGTATTGATAAATGGATTCATTTCAGCTTTAACTTTATTGATACGTTTAGCAGCCTTTTCTACAACTTCCACATAATCCTGAATTTGTCCTTGAACCTTTGGGATATCACTCCGATCAGAATAATATTTCTCCAGATTCTTCGTGAGAGCTTTAGCGATATTCTTCGCCGTATTACCAGCAGCAACATTTTTTTCAGTCGCCAATATCATTTTTTGCAAGAAATCATCAATCTGAGATTGGGGCAACGTACCGGCAAGTGCCTCGCGAATATCATTCATCTCATCTACTTTATCAGACAATGTTTCATTCTGGATTTCATCAGTCTTTTCCTGAAGAACTTTTTTTGCCAGATTACGATCCATCTCTGAGTTAACATCACGATACGCCTGTTCTATATCTTTAAGGGAAGAGTATTCATCAAGTAAATACGGAAGATACTGACCATATTTAGTATTAATTTCTTCTATGAGTTCTTTTCGTCTCTGAGTCTTATCCCCGGCGGCTTTCGTTGCCTCAATCAGCGTACGCAGTTGGTTGCGTTCCTTTTCGCTTTGTTCCATGAAAGACTTAACAGCTTTTTCCGCATCTGAGGTGCGGGTCGCAAACTTATATATGGCAATACCGGCACCGACAGCCAATGAGGCAAGCAAACCAAGCAAGTTACCTTTTGAAACTGTATTAAAGCGTTTCATCATGGTTGTTGCCCTCTCTATATTCCCGGATAAAGCATATTTTGCAGCACTAAGCATCAAGGTACCACTCAAAGATGCTTTTCTCGTAATAATGCTTTTCTTCTCCTGTAGCCATTCCAGTGCTTTTGCAACAGTTAACCGCTTTACCCATAGCTCTTGTGCTTTAACAGCGGCTGTGTATGCCGCTACAAGAGCAGTGGCTGTTAGAATAGCTCCCTTATATTCATACAGGACAGATACCAATGCACTCAGTCCCTTCACCGTCAGGCTACCGGTAGTTATCATGTATTTCATTACCGGCTGCAACTTCTCCCCCAGCTCTACCCGCACATCCTTGAAGTTCTTTCTCGCCTTATCCAGTCCTGCCTGAACCGTATTATTCTGGACATTAAATTCATTGATGATACTTGTGCCATCACGGTACGCATCATTAGCCAGTTTCTGTGCATCCCGGATATCATTAATCTTTCCGGCCATGGTACTGATTACACCTGACGCACGTACACCATCCAGTCCCATCTCCTTGAACATAGGCGCCAGCTGATCCAATCCACCTTTCTTATTCAAAGTATCCAGGAACTGAAGTATCGCTTCATTCGCATCATTCTTGATGAGTGAAGAAAATTCTTCCACGCTTTGTCCAGCTATCTTGGCAAACTTAGCCGGTTCCTGATACATCTTCATCATCAATGTCTGGAAAGCAGTAGCCGCCATTTCCTGTTGCTGCATATTCTGATCCAGTACAGAGGCATATCCAAGTATATCCCCTTGAGCTACTTTCGCCTGATTTGCCGCACCTGCAACGCGGGCGGTAAAGGCAACTAAGTACGCTTCAGCTGCGGATGAATTTTGAGCTACCTCATTGATGGCGGAACCAGTGGACAACATTGCCCCTCGGAGTCCCAATTTCTCATCCTCGCCGAACATCTGTGCCAACTTACCGATATTCTTTACCGCATCTTCGCCCAAATCCTCACCCAGTGCCACATTGATTTTATCGGCAGCGTCCACAAACTCCAACACATCTTTTTTGGCGGTGATACCCAGACGTCCGGCATCCCCGGCCAACGCATTCAGTTTTTCTCTCGGAGTCCGGGTATCCATCTGCTTGAATTCTTCATTCAAGCCTTTCACCTCTTCAGCTGTCATTCCGGTATACTTACGCACCTGGCTCTCCGCTTCCTGCATCTCTGCAAACTCATCCACACATTTACGCGCAGTCATTGCCACACCGGTAAGCGAAGCAATGGCGCTCGCACCAATGGCCGCATACTTGTTGAATCCGTCTGCCATTTTTGACAGAGAAAACTTCGTATCACGCGCCTGCACCTCAAGTTCCTTCATCCGCTGTTTGGTCAGCATATAGTCAGCCCGCAACTCTTTCCACTTTTCGGTACCAGGAATAGCATTATCCATCTGAGCTTTCAGGGATCGTGCTCCTTTACGCAGTTCATTGTAACTTAACGATGTCAGTCCTGCTTCCTTACGTAGTCCATAGAGAGACTTATTGAGTTTATCCTGTTGCTTCTCCAGCTCTTTATATGCTGCCGAATCCTTCTTGCCATCAGCTTCCAGCTTCTGCATTTCTTCACGTACTTTCGCAATCTGTTCCCGCGTCTCATCGAACTTCGCTTTCGCTTCCGAATTATCTATCCGGATGGCAACTCTGAAATCATTGATACTTATAGCCATACCTATTGAATTTATATCGCAAAAGTACCCCGCCGACATACCTCGAAAAAGGACATAAAAAAGCCCGGCTATCCATCACGAACCACCGGGCTTAAACTATTGAACAAAAAAAATCAATCATCTAACCAACGCCCATTATCCAGCCACACACCGCCGTCTCTCCATTTGCCATCCGTTAATATCCAGCGGGCATCCGCCTCTGTGTCGCTGATACGTATTGGGTAAAATGTACCCGTCCATGCTCCCTTCCGCCCGGAGATATCCAATGTAAACTCCATATCTTTACAGATATATCGTTTATTACGAATTTCAAACACTGACCGAGTGTCATATACATTCGGATCATGTGTTTGTATTTTGATAGCCTTATCAAAATCAATATCGTACTGCCCTTCATAGAACTGTTTATTCAAAGTTTTCAGAGCTAACGTTGCTCCTATAGTATTAGTTGGCCAATATTTATATGATTGTGTCCAAGTATAAGTATCAGTAAAAGCCAAAGGAAAATCATATCTACCGGAAGTAAGAGGTTCATATTGCACCAATCCAATATAAAAAGCAAGATATAAATTTCCCTGGCTCTCATCCTCGGCAGCCGTCCAGTTTTCAATCTGTTCCAAGACATTAGTAATACTCTCCCCATTTTCATCCACTTTAGTACCACTGCTATCAATAACTGGGATCGTAACCTTGATAGGACGATTTTTATCGTTTCCTACATAGCTATATAAATCGTAAAAAGCCAACTCCACCGGCACCATTCCTAATTCTACATCACTATCCGCATTTTCCCGTTCCAACGGTTTAAATTCATTAATCGGATCAAAGTCGCTCCATCCCTCATTGAATGACCTTCCCCGATAAATGAATTCTTTGTCATTGGCAATATCTGTATATATTACATCTTTTTTTTGATGCCCACTATCTGAAAACCATTTTTGGATACGCGCCATCAGGTCCGTCTCCCCTGCCTCAAAACCCTCCGGTATAACCTCCCTTTTTACCTTTTTTGAAAAATCATCAGGCAAACACCGCAGGCGATAATAAGTGCTGTCCGGCATCTTATATCTAACATTAGCGGAAGCCATCTCATTAACATCTTCCTCACTCTCCTCTATTTCTGCTTCATATACATCTTCTACTTGCAAAACATGTACACTCTTACTCCCAGCATAATAACTTGGTTTAATCATCAATCTTGCTGTACGGTTGCGGTTATCCACAACAAAAACGGCATTGAACATTTTCTCAATTTCTTCAAAGAAATCCTTTACAGTCCATCCAGGAAGAAGCTCATTCCATTTACAAGTTTCTTCAACATGGCAAATAAACAAACTTTTGAAAATAGTGTCTTCAATCTGATTAACCTGGAGATCGTAACCAATAGCCCGCATGACTTCTTTGACAAACGCACATAGAAAAGGCTGTGGAAACCAATAAGAATCGTCAGCCTGCAAAGCATAAGTATCCTCCAGCGTTGGTTTTCCATATGCCCACCGATTAATACAATACCCTGCTGTACGATTTACTACCGGAGCCAAACAATAATCAATATCCGGATATGTTTTCGTGATATGCTCCATATCTCCCCATTCCGGTACAGTTGTTTTCATATCAAGAGAAGATATAAGCAAATCACTTCCGATAAAGTAGTTCAGTTCTGAATTACCACTGGCAACCTGTATTGATACAGTACTTTCTGACCAGCCTGTAATAACTTCCGTACCATTGCAATACACCCGATTATCCGCAACCAGGACAGCCGACCGTTTTGTCTCTAATCTCTGTAAGTTATTCAAGCGATTGATATTCTTATACAGCTCCGCATTAATCGGATTGGTCAACGGCAAGGTGATGTCATACGTGTACTCTCCATTCTTGGTAACAAAAGAATTTTCACGCTTCACCTGCACACTAAAATCTTTCGGCAGCACCACCGAAACCCCATTAATAAACAATTCAGTCATAATCCGTCAGTTTAAGTCCTATACTCAGTCCATTGAACCCACCGAATACGTCATACTCCCATTCCGTATTAATGTCTTCACCACCGGATATCTCTCCACAAACAAAGTCCATGCCTCGAATTTCGTCTTTCAGTATGCACATCACATCCTGCATCCTGGCATAGTGGGTTATCTCAGATTCATCCGTCTCATCACCTGCCGGAACTTTTTCCAGCAGGAAAAGCAGGAGGCGATTATCTTCCTTGTAATTATCTGCATTCCCCTTTGATTCTGCATCCGGAAAGTTTGCACACAGGAAGAATCCGGCCTGATCTCTCAGTTTTTTCGTCAGATGCTTGTCACTGACTGCAAGTATCACGCCGTCTATTTTCATTTCACTCCGCTTGTTGGTCCTGGCTCTCAGTTCTGCCAGTATTTCGCGGTATTTCAGAATATTAATCATACCTGTATCAGATTATTTTGTTCCGGGTCCGCCATGCGGAAACTGAACTCAACAGCCTTCAGCACACTTCTCCGGAGCTCACGTTCATACTTTTGCTTCTCTATCAGGATAGGAAGCCACTCGCCATCCACAAGAACATCCGCCTCCTGAGCATTCAGAAGATTATGCCAGAGTTTATAATCACTCTGAAGCATTATAACCCCGCTGTTCACCGTATATTCATCCGTCACCTTCACTCCGAACTTGCGGTCAATCCCGAACATGGTGGCCGTATCCTCCTCATTATTGCCTTTCAGCGATAATCCCCCAACAGCGGATAATGTCTCCGGCATATCATACACATTCTTATAGCGGAAACACCAGGTATCCAGATACCGGGTCTTATCAATCAGGAACTCATACCTGTTATTATTGCAGTTGACAACATACCGTACCAAATCCAAATTAGGGAACAGCCCCTTTATCCGCTCTGGGCTGACATCCAGAGTCATCGGAGCAACTGTATCTCCGCTGTCTATTCTCAGTAACAAAGCATCAGTATTGCTGCCATCAGAGGCATACCCTGTCACTGTCACTTGTGCGCCCCGCCCCATTACCATGCTGACATACTCCTTGCACCCATCGCGGGTAACTTTTCGATTCACCTCACTCAACCAGCCAGGCGCATCCGCATCCTTCTTCGTCTGCATGCGGCTGAACATCACGAAGCTCTGCCCATCCTGAACACCATTTATCAGAAACGTGAATGTACCCGCAGCATCGGTCTGCCAGCTTGTTTCTCCGGCACACCAGACACCCCACAACGCCAGCTCACAAAACTTCCCCAACTTCCGGACGCGCACCTGGTTGTTCGCATCAGGTACATACTCTTCATCCAATATCGTTTTGCCGCCATACTTCACGGCAAACGTTATTGTAACATCGGTATCAATGAGGTAGTCCCGCATTGTCGCGCAGAACTCTTTCTCCCTCGGTCGCTGCAACACATTCATAACCTGCAATATTTATTGCGCCTGTCATTCTTAGGCAACAGTTCGTATTCCGCCGGTCCGCCATCACGCGCCAGCTTCATTTCATTCACCCAGGTAGTGGCATCATCCGCCATCCATCCGGCTACTCTCTCCACATCTCCCAGCGATGCCGGTTCACTCTCTCCCATTCCGTTCTCCGTCATAAACCTGCGGATCACCCCGCCGGGAATGGCACTCAGTGACAACCGACGTAATGCCATGCTCATGGCCAGCAGTGCCACAGCTTTGCAAGCGGCAAAATGTTCATCCGTTTCCGGTACATCCTTTTCCTTCAGCAAGTCATCCCATCCACTACCGTAAGCACGCTTCACCGTCAACATCTGCGCCTCACGGATGAACGGTACCAACATCAGGTACATCCGTTCGCTCCGCTCGATGGGAAAGTAGCTATCGAACGCTTCACCGTTTCGGATGATAAGCGTCTGAGACAGCTTGTATGAAGCCGTTTCCGTCCACTCCTTCAGCTGCTTTTTATTCAGGTAGCGGATGAGAGCATCCACCGCTTTATAATATTCTTCCAGGTGCAGTGCATCATCCCGATCCAACTGCCACTCCCACGGAAGTTTCTCACTGTTATCTGTTGCCATCTTGAATTTCCGGCCATCATCTTCATGGCTGAGATCATTCTTCCGGTACATCCGCAGCGTAGCAAGGATGGCAACCGGACGCTGCACCTTGCGCACCAGTTCCGCGTCCGCATCTTCTCCGGGTTCAGCATAGTATTTCCCAGCCAACACCATCACATCATCCCCTACCAATGCCGCCAGTTCTTCAGCGGCCAATTCTATCTCACCGGCAATCTTATCGAACTTATTGTTCGCATAATAATTGCCGGTCAGCTCCCGCAGTTCCTGCGCACCCCTGTTCTCCTTGTTGAAAATCATAGCTGCTATTTTTTTAAGTTTCTCATCATTTCATCCGCCCGCTGCTTATCATCGAGCAACTTCATCATGACACGCAACAACTGCGTGTCATCAGTGGCATCCACATTGCCGAAAACACCACTTTCGGCAACCGAATACAGTACGCTGTTCATCCCTAAATTCTGGATAATGCCAGGTTGCGCATCTGCCTCCGGCTTCTTCCGTTCAAAAACAGGTGCAAAGCAAACCTCCACCCCTTCAATGATGAACGTCCCAGTAAACAGGTAATCACAGAAGTAAGCAAACCAGGCATAAATTCCCCATTGAATCCACTCCGGCATATCACGCACCAGCCCCATGTACCGCCCCATATATTGCGGCCGGAACGGTTCACGCAAAGCGCACCCTTTTTCCTTCACCGGCTTCCGGTACAAGATGGCGCACAACGCCCGCAGGTCTGCCGGGTTCTGTCCGGCATTGTATTGATTCATCACGGCAGCCGCCTGGCGGAACTCACCGAATGTCAGGTCAGCACCATGGCTGGCAGGACCTTGCAGGTACCGCCACTTCGGAAGAAGGTTCACCGTACAATCATACGTCAACTGAGCTTCAGTTACCGTAACGCCATCCAGTCCGGTATCTTCACCTATCATCCACATCCAGTCCAGCGTATCAGCCAGACGGTCAACCATCAGCATATCATCCACTCCCCCAAAACGATGTCCCCGGTTCTTCAGCACATACGCACACCAGTCACGCTTCACATCACGAAGACTGATACCGGGTTTCTTCATCATTTTATCCCGGATTTTCAATAAATGGAGCCACTCCAGCGGCTTCACCTCTTCCCAGCATTCAGGAAACTGCACATCCTTCTGTCCCATATTTAATTTTTAATTCTTTAATTATTAATTTGCCCGTCACTACACTTGATTAGTCGAGCGATCAGGCGCCGACACATTATCTTCTTTGTTAATCACCTTCCGGTAAATACCGAGGAAAATCCCCTTCTTATTCGGGAAGTTAATGCGGATGGCATCATTGATGGCCTCCAGCGCGATTTCTTCAGGAATCTGCGTGTCAGCACCGTAGAATATCTTCAGGGCGTAAAGCATCTGGCTACCACTGTCACTCTTCCCGTCTATAATGATATTGGCCAATGCCGGAGACAAGCCGAAACCGGATGTGGTTGAGCTGTCCGCAATACGCGATATCTTCGCCTGAGCTTCAATATACTTGTCTATATTCATCTCTATAGGCTCAATCTTCCAGCTCTGCACATGCCCCAGCTCATCCGTAAAATCCACACACGAAAAGAACTTTCCGGCATTCTTCTGCCCCGCCATCACGTTTGCAATGGTTTTCGTCACTTCATCCCGCAGACGTTCTATATCCTTGTAAACCTGCGCATCCGTCCATTCCTGATTCATCTCCCGTATCTGCTGTTCTTTCTGCGTCCAATACTCCTGCGGACTATGCACCACATACGCCGCCGCAATCATATTCTCATTCAGATGCCGGATAATCTCCGGAAGATTATTCGCATTCTCCAGCCAGGGCACCGACCCGTAAAAACATGATATCGCATACATATTCCGCCCGAAACTGCGCATACAGTGATACTTCACCGCTGTCTCATATTTCGACGGCTGCCACTTATCGAAAGCCGGATACTTCAGGAAGCTACGGCTCCGGTAACTGTCAAAGTCACCGGTCAGATACGCCGTCACGTCTTCCAGGCGTCGGCTGTCATTCTCCGGCCACACCAGCCGACACTCACCGCTATGCAGACACTCCAGCCTGTTCACCCATGGGCGACCAATGCGGACACCTTTTCCCATATAATACTTGGTGAACTGCCCGTTCATGTGCGTATATTCCACCAATGTATCCCGGATATACTTTCGGTAATCCCAGCTATCCAGCCACTCCTGTATCTCATCATCCACCAGCCACTCCTGCACCCGTTCATTCTCCATAATATTCACCCGGTAAAGCAACGGGCCTTGTCCATACAACAGTCCCATTTTCCTGTCCAAGATACCGGGCCCCAGGTTATTTTTCTCCAGCAAATTCCGGATGGCGTTCGGCATATTATTATCAGGCCCCCAGGGCACAACGCGGACACCCGCCACATTCGTCGGATCACCGTCCCAGTTCTGCGAATCGCCATTGAAAAACTGGCTCATCTCCTGGCTCCAGTTCATGTTAATGGCATACTGTCCGGCCACCGTATCAACAAAGTTGAAATGCCCTATTTTCTTTTTGATATCTCCCATAACTATCTATTGATAAATATTCTCGTAGTATTCACAAGAAGCGTCCCGCAGTAGTCTCTCACAATCTCAACCAATTCAGGAATATGCGCCTCGATCACCGGGTTAAACCACGGTTTCGGATTTCGGTTCCATCCGCCTGACTTCTTCGTCAGTATCCGAGTCCCCCCCTGCATGTTGTATCCACGGCCTACCCCCAGGTGCACATAAATTCCCTCAGGCTTGAAAGCGAAGCCTACACTTGTCACCTCTTCTCCGGCAGTAATCGTTTTACCGTAATGCCGGTAATTCTGTTTCAGTGACCCGGACAGCTTCACATCCTTCGTAATCCAATTACTGATGGAAGACCGCAACGCCCCGTCTACCTTGGTACCCCACGCCTGCACCCGCGCATTGAATGCCGCCACAGCCTCTTTATCCTGTTGCCGCTCCCATTGCTGCGTTATACCGGTATCACCTTCAATGATGACATCCAGCGGATACCGTTCCCCGCCCAGCTGGTTAGCTTTGCCTCTCCAGCTGTTCCGGTTCTTCTCCATAGCTAATCTTTCTCCATGTGATCCCATATTGCAAAGGTACCCGAAGCGCTCTCCACGAAAAAGGACATAAAAAATCCCCGATAAGCCAAAGCCTATCGAGGATTTTTCATATTCAAACTAAAAACAAAAATCAAGTAATCTTATTCTTTGAGATATAGATATCTTCACTCATTTCTCCTATTTCCAGAGCTTTAATATCCCTCCAGTTGTAGGACACACGCGTACCGTTCTCCAACCGGATTTCGGTCGGCTGCATTCCCATCTCACTATGTATCTCCTTAGCAACTGCAATGATATTACGCAGTCCATTTGTTCCGAGGTCATAAATTAGCAGATCACTCATCTTTACCTCCTTTCCGGTTATTTAGATACCCATTCAAAAAAGCAGAAAGACGTTCTATCTCATCTATCGACATTTTATCAATACTATCCTGATGCCTATTAAATTCCAAGTTATACTCAACCTGATTATTATCTTCACTTCCAATACTGCTTATCTTGCAGATAACAAACTCATCATTCATAGTTCACCCCCTTCCTGTCGGTTCTCCAAGGCAAAGTGACCCTCTCCAAACGAATAGAATCCTTTCACAACCTTGTAAGACATGGAACATACCGGTTTATAATCATCATTTTCCACCTTGACACTAAACTGGCCAGAACGGCAATCATCACGAAAGCTACTGAACGTAATCTCCTTTACCTTCGGATATTTGCCATTCAGTTCCTTCACCTTCGCCTCCAGTTCGCATTTAAGCGCATCCAGGGCACAATCATCACAAACGAAATACCTATCAAATTGTTCTATGAACTCGTTCATCTCCTTACCCTTCTGGTTTACATTGCAATACGTCTGCACATGATTTATGAAGAACATCATTTTGCACCTCCTTTCCGACACTTTTTTGCCTTATAAACACACAATGCGGTAACAGCGAATAGGGGAGGAAAGATAAACCCGATACAAGTAGCGAGAATCGCACCGAAATACCAGCGGTCAGAAGCACTGCGAAGCTCGCAGTCAGGCGCCATGCTACGGTAGTAGCGGCGTTGCAGGTCATTAACTTGCTCAGTAAGAGTGTTGACAGATTCGCCCACGGCAGGAATGCCGGAAGCAGGCACGTTGAGAGTGCCGGATACTTGATTTTTCATAACTGTAATTGTTTAGCATTTCGGCAATTATAGGACACAAGAACGGCCGCCGTTTCCCATGTCGCTAAACAATTACAGATTTTCGCCCGAGAGCAAAATTGTACGGGAAAGGCAGCCGCCATTTTATATAGACCATTTTCCTGACGTCAGGAAAATGATATGCATGGGCATAAAAAAAGCCCTCGAATTTCGTGAGCATTAACCGAAGCTCGCGGTACGAACAATATCCGTAATTGTTTAGCACTGCAAATATGGGGATAATATTTGGAAGTGCAAAAAGAAAACAAAGTATTCTTTCAACTATTCATCCAAATACCTCAAAACTGTATCTTTCAGTTCTTCAGAATATTGCTTAATATCATCAAGTGAGTTTATTTGTTTTTTAGAAACCGACTTGTCTCTTTCCATTATACCTATATACATTTTATATATATTATTTAAATAGAGCTTACATATAGGTTTTCTCATATTACTATCCAAGTTCACAGAAAACAAGGATTTTGCATCACGAAAATCAACTCTATTCACATCCACTACTTCAGATAAAATATCCACTACTACATTGAAAGCATCCAATTCAAGAACTGTAGTCTCCACATCCGTTCTTTCACTTTCAATCTGATCATCACTTACGATATCTCCTATTGCTCGAAGAATATGGAACTTTCTACGTTTCCAAAATAACTTATCAGCACAGTTATTTAATACCAAGTATTCATCTATTAGTTTTTCTTCCTCTTTATATTTTTTTTCTGCGTGAAGCGTTTTTATTAGCAGTTCACAACTGATATAATCCTGTACACCTGCATCAAATAAAGGTTTCAACATAGATTCAACCTCACTATACATCCTCTCACTATAAAGAATTTTAGCCTTTGCTACCTTTTCATTAGAGTTCAATGCCCACTTAAGGTTTTCTTTATTACGCAATTTTACAATTTCTTGTTGTTGTTCTTGATAAAGGCGAATAGCATTATCCCTTTTGGCGGTATTACAAAACGGGTCTATTATTATATCAAATTGATAGGAGCTCTCAACATCCCCATAAACCCATCCTCGCAAATCTCGTTTCTTAAGCTCTATATTAATATCTTCCGCCCACTCTTTCTTTATATAGCCAAGATGTAACCCAGTATCAGATATGACCATAACAGCATTACTGTCATAAGGATTAGAAGGTTCCGGCAAAAAATATACATTATCACCATTCGAAAGTTTCTTGATAAATTGTTTCGCTTCATAAGAACGATAAAATCCCCCTACGACTTCAACTTGCAAGTCATCCCAAGTATCGACCTGTTGTTTTGGAGTTACATTTGCACTAACATATTTCTGACTTGAATTATCACCATAATTAGACGTATCTTTACTCAAATTACCGATAATGATAACAACAATCAAAATCCATAGTATTAAAAATATCATCTCCTCATATCGTGCGCCAACCGGAACCACCCGGAACCCGATTGCCTACGGGTTACACGATATGAGGAGATGAATCATTTGGTTTGTATTTGGCACCACGAAGATGTAGATAATATTTGTAATGTCAAAGGAAAATAGTTATTTTCGCAAAAAAACAATCATCATGAACGAAGTAGAATTAAGAAAATACTGCTTAGATAAAGCCATTGAAATATTCAGCTGGAGAAAAGACTTCTTCATAAGCAAAGGAAGTACCCCCATAGAATATGCCGAAGCCTTATATAAGTACATCACAACAGGAGAAAAACAAGAGTTCAATCTGCCAGGCACAAGAATTCCCAAGACCCCAACTCCCAAACCTATACAGTAATATCCTATTTATATCTTTATACCTAAAAAACGGGAATTCCCGTTTTTTAGCCATTATCAATAACCCCCTAAAACCTGCAAATGCAGGTTTATAATAGAAATCCGATCATTGAAATTACATATATAAAAAAGGAGAATTCCCCTTTTATATTTATACCACAAAAAAGGCTTCCAACTCGTGGAAACCTTCTTCATCTGTCTACGTATAAATTCAGAAAGACACAGCCAATAAAGAATTACCAATATCATGTATAGTGTCCAGTATCAGCTTTTTTCTTTCCGGAGAAGGCACCTTCGTACCCTTTATATAACTTGCCAACAAACTTTGCTGTATCCCCATCCGGCGGGCAACAGCTGAAATATTCAGTTCCGGATTAGACAGGAAAGCGTCTTGAATACCAGGTGCCGGTTCTTTGGTATCATCATAATAGAAACTCTCATAGCTCATGTCCTCATCAATGGCGTCCCATCGGATACCATAATCCCAGAACTCATATTTCTCCCGCTCCTCATTCGAAGCGGTCAGCAACCGCGGATAGAATAAAAGAGACTGGTATAATTTCTCTCCCTTATTCGTCTGCACATAAATACGGTTATCTGCAAACCACAACTTCGTAATTTTCATATCAACCTCCTTTCTTTATATTTAGAAACCAGAGGGAGTTTAAAACTCCCCGTGGTATTTTTTCCAAGCCTCTTGGATGTTCTCCAGATTCTCTTCGAGCACATATTCAGCCAATTTCAACTCTTTAGGCTTCAACGTACTTTCAATCAATCTGACCCCATCCTTAATTTCAAATTTCGCACTACCATTCGTACTTCTCACATGACAATGTGGCGGCTGATGGTCTGCTGTAAAAATGATAAATTTCAATCCGAATAAATCTAATACTGTTGGCATAACTATTTGTTTTTTGATTACCCTACAAAGATAGGATATAATTTTATACCCTGCAAGTAAACAGGAAGAAAAAGGATATAATTTTATATCTTCTTAACAGAGAATGAACAATTCTCTCCCCTCCGTGGTCGAAGGAACGGAAAAATCTCTCATAAGTACCGCTTTGGGTCCCATCCCGTTTTGCGAGTGTGCGAGCAAAACGGGATGGGCGCCCCCTTGCGCCCTCCCCATTATAAGGTCCCTTCATCGCAAAAGCTATAATATCCTCCATCCGTTACTATCACATGGTCCATCATCCGAATATTGAATATCTCCGCTGCTTTCTTTAGCTGTTCCGTTAATCTCCTGTCGTCATTGCTTGGCTTCGGGTTACCACTCGGATGGTTATGCACCGCTGCAAATTGTGATGCCCCTGTATCTATCAATACTCGCATGATAATCCGAACATCTGCTGAGGTCTGGTCTATTCCACCTACTGAAACCTGTACTTTCTTTATCATTCGGGAAGCATTATTTATCGCCACAATCCAAAATTCCTCATTCCGCAAACCACCTATTAACGGCTGCATCAGCTCATATATATCCTTGCTTGAGAAAATCTGCCTACGCTCCACCTGCTTAGACTGTTGTCTTTTATACATTTCGACCGCTGCTATAGCAACTCTTTTGCGTCCAGGTGTCAAGGCTGCAAACAGCTTGTCAAGGTCTACCTCTCCATTATTCCGCTCAATATCGGAAACAATCTGCCTTGTATTGGTTATCTCGTAAATAAGTTCCCTGTCGCTCATGTAGCGGCAATCATTATCAAATAAAGTATTCATACGTTGTGCGTTTATGAGTTATAAGAAAAAATTGTTTTACCTAAAAAATAGCCCCCTAACACTTCAGCACCTAATTTTTCAAGTGCACAAGCAAAGCGGGCGTATGAGTGTCCCTGTGTTAGTATATCATCAAATAGAAGTACTTTTTTCCCTTTAAAAAAGCTGCTGTTGAAGTTGATAACTTCAACCTCCTGCACCGTCTTGCTGCTCTTTGTCTCATGGATGGCGAGACGTCCGCCCTCTATACTGATTGCCTTATATGCATTGCTGCATCCTGTCAATCGTGCCACTTCTTCGGCAAACACCTTGTATCTGATTTCATTCTTCTGCGCTGAGCTTGCAGGAATACAAACGAACGTCACGTTCTCACAATCCGCCCCGAATTGTTCCCGTATCTTCTTCGCCACAAGTTCCGCCACCGATACACTACGTTTACCGTCTTTAAAGTCCCATATCATCTTTCTGATTGCCCACTCACGTTTATTTGCCTCGTACTTCGTAGGTAAGTAGTCAAAGAAGTTGAACATAAACTTAGACCACTGTTGCCGCCATGATTCTGGAATGTTTCTTTTTGCTGTCATAATTTTAAAATTTTATGTTGAACCTTGAGCTCGTGGGTGTTAGCCTTTTTATTTGCTGTTTCCCTGATTGGAGCTTTTTTTTTCTGCGTCGCCTGTCGCTACGCGGTATGTTTCGCCTTTTTTACGCTGCATCAAAAGGTGTTGTAAGACACTGGAGCAAGTTTTTCAGAAAACCGTAGGTTCAAATACTACCTGAAGGGTGGAGATTTTTTCTGAAACGTCAGCCTGAACTTGAGCCAGTGACGTCAACATTTACCTTTGCAGCACAAAAAAGCGAAACTGCGTGGTGACTGGAGACAGAGAAATAAAAGGCGAGAATCAGAAAAAGGAAACAGCTGGAAATACATAGTTGCAAACTATACCTCTGTCCGGTTACGGGATTATAATCCGGTAACCTCTGCGTGAACGCAAAAAAACGAACAGAAAGCATTGCTTTCTACCGCTAAAACGCGAAAAATCCGTGTGGCAAAAATTCGGCTTGATTGTAACTAAGTACATCCATCAAGGCGGGTTTGCCACACGGATTTTTCGCGCGCCTGGTTCCTCATCAGGCGGACTCCCTCTCTAATCAGGGCATTTTTTGAACTAAAAATGTCCTGTCAGAAAAGATATTCCTCTGAATACCAAAAAGAAATCCCATCCCTGCGATAATTATCGGAGGGATGTAACAGCTTGCTGCCCGAGCCGCGCCGTCGTCCCGTTGCGGTCGCAGGTGCCGCTTTGGGTCGGAAATATGATAAATTTTTGTTACAAAATAATAAAAAATACGTTAATTTTTCGTTATTCCTTACAAATATTGTAAAATATTTTAAATTTCGCCCTAAAACAGCCCTTGCCGCCCCCTCACGCATCAAATCCCACCCCTTACGATACCCTTCATATAAAAAGCCCTGCCATCCTCACGGACAACAGAGCCAACCCAACAGTAAAGAAAGAAATGAATCAAACCACAGAGGCAGCGGATGAGCTTCGTCCCCTATCCCATACACGCACAAACTCTTTTCGCATGGCGAAGTATTTCAGGGCATCCGTCAGGTTCGTAGACTCTTTAGGCAGCCTGTGCGTAGGCAACTTGTCTCCGGTCTTGAGCTTCACGGTAATGCTCGTACCCGTCTTCTCATTGCTCTTGATGGCCGTTCCGGTTACTTCCATCTCAGACTTGAGGTTCGGACAATTGTACTGGTCAATCAGTAAGGTAAAGAGATTACGCGCCAGGTTGCCACTGAGCAAGTCCATGAAGAACCGGTATTCCATGTTACTACCAATGTTCCCCTGTCCCAAACTCATGAGCTGCACCTGCCAGCCTGTACGCTTGCCATCAGCATCGAACTCAATGTTTCTCTTTATCTGCGTGGCCATGTCCGCAGAGACTTTCTTATAGTTATTCATTGAGCGGTCATAATACAGCTTCAGTATCTTACGCTTGTGCGGGCGGAAGTAATACAGAAACTGGTCTGCCAGCTCACGCACGCTATTAGGCGGAAGTGTGTACAACTCCTTCAGTATGCGCATAACATTGCCATTACGTTGACCGAATACCATAGACAGCATATTGCCTGAGTCCATACCTGCCTCCAATGGTTTATTTTTATCCAGGTACCGGAGAACGGAACAATCCGGATTCCAACCGAACTCGTGCTGCTCGATCACGTCATTCAGAAAACCATCCGCATAGAAATGCTTCATTGCCAGGTTGCAATAAAACATCTGGCTGGCTTCCAGTTTCGGAATAACGGAAAGCACATTGCAAAGAAGACCTTCCAGCCCTTCGGCAAATTCATCACTGAACCAATCTTCCCCCAACACATCGGCATTTACATACGAGGAGGAAATAAAGAAAAACGACGTGCCACGGCGCGTCTTTATCCAGCGTTCTTCCCACCGCTTCATGTTCTTGCCGGCAAGTTGCATCGAGCGTTCGGCCGCATCCCGTTTCGCGGCTAAGGATTTATCCGAGCGACAGGCTGTTTTCAGTTCCTTATATTTCTGCAAGGAGGACACATATTCTTTTTTCGTCTCATTGTAGACAAAGCCAGCCCGCAGCATCAGCAATATTTTTTGCTTGTCATTCTGTTTGGCCAGCTTCAGTATCCAATCGTATTCGCCAAGATGGTTCGGGTCCGGCATATCCGTTGTCAGTGTACGGCTACGATACCAAACGCTATCGCCATACTTCACGCGGAAACCACGAACCGCCTTCAGCAAGTTCGTGAACTTCTCTTCCGGAAAATACTTCACCTCATCACCGAAAACACCGACATAGGAACGCCCGGCACCGATTGAAGGCCTATCGAGCGAGATAAAGGTAAAGTTAAAGCCGGTATAGAATACCATGGTGTTGCGCCAGTCCGTACAGACGTTGTACATGCGATCTTTCCACTCCTGTGGCGGCTCCTGGTTAATGACATAGTGTATGCCCATTTCCCACCCTAACATAGAAAGCCCGTCGATGAGAGACGGGATCACGTTTTTGTGTAAATCAGAGTAGGTATCGGCAACCCAGGCGAACGGCGCACCCTGACAATCCAATGCTACTTCCTGTACACGTTCAGCCAACACCTGAACAGTTTTAGCCGAAGCACGCCCGGCAATCCAGTACAGGGACCAAGGCATCATTATTGCTATGAGCTGCGCCATCCAGTTGGAGAAGCGTACTTCTACCTCATCCGATATCTTTAGTTTTTTCTTCCTGGTCATTCAGCATCTCCTCAAAATCAATGTCTACAATGTTAGCGTCTCGCTTCAGGCGGACTTTCTCCCTCTCTGGAAGGTCTACAGAATCTATCTGAGCAGCCAGTATCTGACGGTTTGCCGCATCCAGTCCCACCGCTTCCGGATTAAGGTCATATATCTTGATGGGCTTTTCGTCTATCTCTTTCGGTTTGACCGGATCAGGCTTATCCAACTGTTTAATTTTGGCCGCCTGTACATTAAGATTGCCGTACACTTCCATATCCTTGGAACTGACGGCATTCTGTAGAACTACCTGAGCGGCTTTCATCAGGTTGTCATACATGAGATTCCGGTGAGCATTACTTTCAATGGTATCATTGAGGTAAAACAGGTTAATCGCCTCACTGTACATCTTCCTGGCACGCATCCGCTCGACGTTGAACGGCTCGTGCATCAGGAAGGCAACAGCGTTGTCCTTCCCATACTTACGGTTAATGCCCACAAGTGCATAGAGGGCATTGTAATAGTCCAGCTCATCAGCCGTCAGCTCCATTGTGCAACCGGACGCGATGTAGTCCTGTAATGTGTCAAAGTAAGATTTATCGAACATCAGCCTATATCATCAAAGAAAATCTTGTTAATAGAATTGCGATATCCCGTCGCCTGGCGGAATTTATCAAACCGCTGCGCCTGGGTCACATTGTCTCCGGTTTCGGCACTGGCAGACATTGCCAGCCCTTCTTTCGCCCGCTGTACAAGTTGGCCACGCTCATAGTGGAACTTCAGCGGAGAACCCACCAGATTGAAGTACCACAGGAAATCATTCTCCGGAACATTGTAGTACATGGCAATTTGCTTCGGCTCGTAGCCGATGCCTGCCAGGTGCTCGAACTCATCTATATCAATACGGTCATACCATGGCGGGTCCTTACGCCATTTGACCAATTCGTCCGCTACGAAACTCATACACTTCTTTGTTTTTTAAGAAAACATATTGCTCTTCCATCGCATTCTCACCGTAATTGCCGGAACCTTCGACCACGAAGAAACCTGCGGCTGTGTCCAGACAGGTTATTTTTTTGTGGCTCCAGGCGAATGATAATTCAATCACCCCATCCTGATGGAGCTGTACCAACCGCTCAAAAATCTTCGGCATACGGAATTTTATCGTTTCCGAGATGTGGAGATGAATGCTGCCTATCAATTCCTTTTCGCGCCATCTCAACAAAGCGTTTATAATGCGCTCATTGGTGGAATACGTGGCGATATAGAGATGATTAACCCGTCCGGCATACCTTATCAGGTAGACGATAAAAGTAAAGGCTGTGAAGCTCTTTTTCGTCTCAATGAAAAATGCTTCGTTATCGCCGGGCAGACGCCCGCATAATTCCTTCAGGCTATTCAGTTTGAAAGTCAGCATGATTTCAAACCGTCTGGAGAACAGGCGGGAATCTGTCATTTCCTGCCTAAGTTCCTTCAGGCTGAAGTAATAGCTCATTCCAGTAAGCGATTGATATCATTCAGTTCCTTTTCATAACCGGTTAACCTTTCCCGCCGTATCGGGTCCAGGTGCGGTTTATCTCCTTTCGCCATCTCTGACTTGACACGCCAAATATTGTTTTCAACCTGGCGCTGGCGACGGATCAGTTCTTTAACCGGTAACTGAAGAAGTTCGCTTCTCCGGCGAAACTCCGCGAATGCGGGATGTTTGCCCAATAATACATGATGCACCTTGTAATAGTTCAACTCTTCCCAAATCATGCGGTTCTCAATGTAGTTGTCTATCAAATCCCGGCTGACATCCGCACACTGCTTCAGCGAAGTGCAGTCCCTAAGTTGTGCGTGTAACCGCACATACGCATGATACTTATTGAACTTGCGGGAAGCAAGCGTCTCCAGTTCCATGGGGCAGTCCGGATCATTCAGGAAAGCGAACTCTTCACGGAAAGAATTAGGTTCCTTCCGTGAAGACAGTTCCGGCAGTGCTCTTCATTCTTCGAAGATGGACGGTTCCGGAAACATCTGTTCCAGGAGCTTTTCCAACCAAGCAGAATGTCCGGAAACGGTATTGTTCAGGAAGACTTTTCTCTGAAGAAGTTCTTTCGCTCTCTGTTCGTTTGGCTTTTGGGAGATAACAGGCAGCAAGAACTGATCTGTCTCCCAATCTAAAACAACAGGATGTGCCAGGAATGCCTGTGAATTAAAATAGAGAGATGAGAACAATACACCTGATTCAGCTTCAGGAAAACGCTCCAGCATTTCCATCAGTTTGAACTTTTCAAATAAGACCGGTGTATGAGTGCCGTAATTCAGTTTGGGTAATCCGGATTTATCCAGCAACATAACGGTACGGCTCATATTCTCGGCATACGCACCTTTGAATTTTTCCGGCTTCAGTTCACCCAATACTTTCGGAATTTCGATATGCGCCAATGAGACACGATTAACCAGGTAGATATCATCATTTGTCCAGATGAAACGCTCTGTCACTTCAGGTGATTCAATGGCCAGCTTTAATTTCTCCATGGTGTCAATCTGCGGATTGTCGGATGTACGCTGATGTTCAATGACAATAATCTCTTCACTGAACCAATCTTCGCGATCACCGATAATCACCAGATTAGCGGGAAAGCAAGTTTTTTCGTACCAGGAACGAAGGGCGAAAAGCAACTCTCTGCCTTGAGCAAATTCTTTGCAATAAGGAATTACCACCGTTGTGTGGTCCTGGGCTTTTTTCTCCAGTACTGGCGATTCATCAGTAACGGTATCACTTGCCTGTACAGCTCCGGATTCATTCACCTGTGTTTCCGCGGTTTCTACCGTCTTCACTTCTTTCACGTCTTTAGATTTAGACGCTGTTTTTTTTGTTGTCATAGCTTTAATTTTTTAAAAAGAGACGTATGCCAAAGCACACGCCTCTCACCACATAACCTATCCAAAACCAAATCACAATCCACTACCACCGGAACCGACAGCCAGGCCCAGAACCGCATTGATTTCTGCATTATCAGTTGCAGGAATCAAAGACTTTTCGATGCGCCCGATAGTAGCACCGCGCAATGAAGCTGCAAGATTGATCGTATTCTTTGCACCTTCTTTGCTGTCCTGGCTATCAGCCTTAGACATCTTCAACGGGGTGCATGGTGTACCTGCTATCTTAGCATCATCACCGGAACAATCCATAACGATGGCTCCCATGTCCTCATTAATATTGTTGTTAACAAACTCATCCAATTCAATACCTGCGCCTGGATGCTCAAAATCTACATGAGGTATAAAACCACGTGCATCATCTTCACCCTCACTCGTATGATAGATGTTGATGGTGGAGTCTGTTGCATAAACAGCAATAGGCTTTTTGCCTGCTGCCATCTTGAACTTGGTTACACGTACTCCTTTCTCATCGCGCTCGTGTTCAGCTACATCTTTCCAGAGAAAGATAACGATAAACGATTTTTTACCCTTCGGGCGACCGGCATTCGATGACTTCTTAGGCACCGATACCATGTTGTATGCTTCATCAGCCATAATTTATCTCCTTAATTTATAGATTAAAGACCACCACTTGCGGAAGAACCTTCTGCCTCTTCCGGTGGCAGATATGCGAAGATTGCTTCAGCCAGCCAGAAGCCAACAGCTTCCCACCATTCAGCGAAAATCTTCACGTCGTAGTTTTCACCCTGCATCCAAACCTTTGTGTTCTGCGGGTCTTTGCTACGCAAGTGCTTGAAGTTTTCTTTCGGTGTAATAAAGAAGACGCCAGTACCGCGCATTCCTTCCAATGGGGCAAAGGTGAAACGAGAAAAGTCTACTTTGATTTTTTCACCGTCTTCGTTCTTCAACCAGGGATACAGTTTGCGGTAAGCCTTGCTGTATTTTGTCACCAATTCAGGGTCTGCATGGATAAACATAGTCTTCTTCTTGTACAGCGGGGCCACTTCATCCACAGCTTTATCTATCTGTTCGACCAATTTAGTATCTTCAAGTTTGATACCATTGAGCAGCCAGGTAATAGGAGCTTTACCTTCCTCCTTGTATTTCTTCAGCTGAGTGACATAACCATCCATTACATCGTTAGCATCCGTAGCATCATCGCCATCCTGAGTAGCTGTAGTTTCCTTGAACTCACCAACTGCCAGAGCAATTTCACGTTCTTCATCCAGTTTCGGGAAAATGAGCTGGTGAAGAATATACTTCACTACCGGCATATCCTCCGGTTTCAAGTTTTCATCGTACAGATAGCCGATAATATCTTCCATAATGTCGGAAGGAGTAATCGGTACGTTGATTTTACACTTGTAGTTCTTGATGGTCAACGGAGTAAACTTGGATTTTCCTTTTGGTGTCCACTTCGGTACGAATTGCTGGAGAACCGAATCAATGGCTGCCTGCTGAGCACGAATTTCCACCTTATCAGTCACGACAGTAGACATGTACTTAGTGGATTCTGTCGTAGCCAACAGCCCCTTGATAATCTCGATACGTTCGGAAGACACATACTTACCAAACTCCTTCTGGATTTCGGTAGTCTCAATCGTAGAATCACCGCTGTACGCAGCACCCTTGAATGCAGCATCCAGATACATGTTATGAGCCAGAGTCATGTCCGGCTTAAACTTTTTCGTCATATCAGCAGCACCTCCTTCTACATGAATACCGGCATCTTTAGTCTCTTCTTTTCCCAGCTTGGCTATTTCAGCATCTTTCTCTGCTATCTTAGCATCTAAAGCTGCAATCTTCTCACGAGCTTCTTTCAGTTCTTTGGCATTTTTATCACGATCTGCCTCCAGCTGCGCTTTCACTTCATCGGTAACGGCTTCCTCAGCAACCTTACCACTTTTTTCAAATTCCTCCAGGTCTTTTTTAAAGACTTCGAGAAATGGCTTACCGTACTTTTCTTCCAGCTGCTTTTCCTGCGTAGAAAGAAGAACAGACTTACCGTTCTTGTCTTTCGCAAACGCGGAAATATTCAGGAGTGAAAGTACCACACTCATCACTTTTCCAAACATAACTTTACGATTTAGAATTAATATATTCGTTAATACATGCCTCTTGAGGTATTTCTCTTGCCCGCTGGATTGCAAAGTCTAAAGTACCGATGGCATCGGCCAGGCCCATAGAAATTGCATCCTTTGCGTAGAACATACGTCCGCGCAATAAACCTGCCGCATCCAGCTTCAGCTTATTACCACGATTCGCTTTCACGTTCTCCTGAAAGTCACGTGCCAGCGGGTCCAGTTCTTCTTCTTTAATCATCTCATACTTGCCTTCTTTAGCCATTTCAAAGGGGGCATTCTTATAATCCGACAGGTTGGAATAAATGGTATGCACCTTTACCCCTTCACGCTCGTAATACTTGGCATAATCCGGAAAGCTCATCATCACACCTATTGAACCGAATTCGGAAGATATCTGATTCGACGCTATGATTTCATCACAGTACGATGCAATATAGTAAGCCGCAGAAGCGCAGAGGTCACAATGCGCTACTACGGACTTACCCTTTGATTGTGCATACCGGATGGCATCAACCAGCGGAGCGATGGCATCGACACTACCACCGCCTGAGTCTATATCAAGCAAAACAGAAGAAATATTCGGGGATTCCGCAGCCTGACGGGCAATATCCGCCAATTCGGTAGCACCATAGCTGCAATAGGTACCGTACTTCAGTAGGGTACCATGAATAGGAATAATGGCCGTGCTATCTTTCGGAGCATCCGCGAAGCCGTTTCCGGATTTCGCTTCTTTCGCACCGGTGGAGAGCAGAACCGGTATAGGTTCTACATCGGAGCGTTTCGTTGCATCTTCTCTCGTGATGCCGCGCTCCAGTAATTTATCAACCAGTATAAGGTTAGCTTCCACATCGCGGAAAGAGATGAACCACTTCCCACGGCAGACCGCACTATATAATGAAGAAAATGCCATTGTTTTGTACCTTTTAAATCTGGTACAAAATTACAATGGCAGAAACCGCTTAAAAGGACTCTAAAACTTTTGCCGGTTCCGGGCTGGAGCGCTTAAAAGAGAGTGTCAGCTTCGCCGGTTCACCGCTGCGCTCCATTGACACATGTACGGGAAACTCATCCGTACCAACTACTTTATTTTCACCATTCGTTAAGCCGATCAGCAACAATCCATCAACAGAAAATAGCGTGCGAAGTTGACTCTCCATAGTCGAAGAAGTATCCGTCACTGTTGCTTTCAACTCCTGCTCGACAGGTTTTCCAACCTGCTCCAGAGATTCTTTCCATTCTCCGGATGAGACATCAATGGATATCCATGTGCCATGCACCTGTAATTTGTCACTTCCCGGTACATTTCTAACCTCTGCATCAGGCAGTGGTAGAAAAGACATTGCACAAAATTGCGATCTTTTGTTCTCGACACTCATTTTTACTTAAAGTTTAAGTGGTATTTAACTGAAAATCTGATTTTTAATTAGAATTTAATTGGTTAAATAGTGTTATTCAAATAAGGATAATTGAATCTCTCTATTTACCTCCCTTGTCATCCGCTGGCGATTGCGATAGTCGTACTTCTTCACCGCGTCGTAATTCAGCGCATTATTCTTGATGTTGTATGCCATGAGAAAGGCCCGGAGAATCTTATCCTGCTTAAAGCCTTTCTCGTATCCGGTCACAAAGTATTCCCTGACCCGGATACGGAAAGAGGCTTCAATATAGTCCTGGAGCATTCTCTGTTTCCATTCGGGAATATAGATGAAATTCTCTTGCAGGATATAGTGATTCCACTCCTTAACCGGAAGGAACAGCGTTATCGGATTGTCTTTTATCGGCAACTTCGGCGGACGGTCCGCAACTGTTACCATTGCCTGGATGAACTTGCCGATATCATTAGCGGATGTCACAGTCACACCTTCGTCTGTGCGGGAACATCCGAACTCATGATACAGATAATCATGGAGATAAGGCTGAAGTTCAATTATTACATTAGGTTTCATGCGGTAATGGATTGATTGTTATGCAAATATAGCAATTATAATTGTTTATATTCTCAATTTTCATTGAATTAGGCCACTCTAAGTAACCGATTTAAACAAACAAGTCAAAAAGCAACATTTTCCGATACTCTTCCGGTTTCTCTGTAACTGCTGAATACCTTTTTGCCCATAAATTTCTGCAACTTTGTAACTTGTCACAAAACGAATATAAACAACTGATTATCAAATCAAATATAAGGTTACAAGAAAACGGTTACAGTTTTTTATTACCAATACACTTTGTAACTTTCAGCCGAAGCCAGGCTATTTAAAGGGAAAGTTACAAACCCTATTTTTTTGTAACCCAATTTTGTAACCAAGTTTGTAACTTTGTATCTTCTTATTATTTAAGTTTTTAAACCTCTTTTCAAACATCGGTTACAGAGTTACAAAAATTTAGTAGAAAAATAGGGAAAGGTATGGAAACCGAGAAACCGGTGCCGGGATACCTGCCCTTTGTTAAAAGTAAAAGCCACAGACAAAATGTGCCCGTGGCTTTTCAAATACCAGCTTGTAACCGTGTTACGCCTTGGCCATAGCCTTCCGAAAGTTCTCCGGAAGCGGTTTCCGGCGTAGTTTGGCATGATCATCACTCGTCTCATAGTCCATCCAGTGTTGGCCAGCAGCCAGGAAAGCACCAATTGTCACCAGTAACCACGGAAGTTTGTCTTCCGCCGCCTGTATCTTCATAATAGTACCCGGCTTCATCAGTTCCAGATAGTCATATACTTGACGGGCATAGGCATAGAAGCCGGATATATTCATCAAACCAGGTAACCATTTATCATATCCGCGTATCATGTCAGAATGGGAGATTTCCATCTTTATCTATATTAGGTAAGAAAGCTCCCGGCTTCTCCAGCGTGCGCAGGTAAATCATCTCTTTTGTCTGGCCGTCTACTTTCTTCAGAAGGCGACCAGTGGAGTTCAGCATCTCTTCCGGATTGAGCGCATCAATATACGGACATAGTTCTGTAAAGCCCTTCAAAGCCTTCGTAAAACGCTGCATAGTCCAATATGATTTAGGAACCTTGGAGAAAGTGATGAAATCATCATACGCAATATCACGTTGAATGTATTGATTCACATGCTCACCTTCTTCAGCAAAATAGCTGTATGCCCAATCCTCAAAGTTGATACCCATATCGGCCTTGTATTTACGCTTAATAATGTTCTCCATTGGCGGCTGTACTTTGATACCTTGCTCCGCCATGGAGAGGTAGAACTGCAAACATTGGGCGAAGAAATTAAGGTCCCAGTTCCAATTTTCTTCACTGTAATCGTTCGTCATCAGGTTATGGTCGAAGTCATCACGGATGCCACGTGTCTCCAGATAATCATTATCGGCTGTTTTTTCGTGATAATAGTCTGAGAATACCATATACAGTAGGCGTGCATTCGTCGATGGGTCAAAGTCACGAGGAACATAATTCGTAGTAAAACCGAACTTCGGGGAGATGTCGAACTCTATGAAGAACGATTTATTGTTCTTCGGATTCACTGTCATTCCGGAAGTGATATTATCATAGAACTGAGATACCGGAAGATATTTGTCACAGTCATCAACCAGCACAAAATCCGTATGCTGATCCACCTGGTCATATACGTGCGGGTTATCCAGCAGTTTCGGATTTCGTCCGGAGAGATTTACGGTTCGCATAAAGAACCGGAAAGATTTAAAGAGGAAAGATTTACCACTACGGCCATTACACTCACCATCTTCGCCGATCTTGTTATCCATGGCGTAAATTGCCCAGGCGCGTGATGGTGATTTATAGCGATGCAGGTTGTAGCCTATCGCATATATCTTATTGAGAAGGTTCAGCTTTTGCTCATGAATTTCTTCCGGAGAAAGCAGAGGCCCTGCTATATCAAACCTATGCGCGGCACGGTATTGGTCAGCTTCAGTAACTCCCTTGTTTTCCCATGCAGTCTCCAATTCCTTCCGCCAATGTACGCGGCTTGTATTAATGAGATAATTCAGAAAACAGCTCTTGTGCTCTTTGACTGTAAGATCAAAGACATCATGCCCTTCAGCATCGAGCGTATGTTTGTACTCAAACATAGGCGGCAGCACATTCACTTTATGAGGGATAACCTTGTTATCCCAAACGCTACGCCCATCCATCAGCTGGCCCTTATGCTCTGTTATGCCATTTTTGGTCACTTCCCACGTCGATTGGGAAAAGAACAAGAATTGGCTGTCCGGCGTATAGCTGGTAAAGTCCAGATTGATTTCATCCAACTGAGACAAAGAGGATTCTCCGGTACGAGGAGAGTTTAAAATAAGATTGCGTATATCCACCGGAAGGAAGCGTTCCACCGCAAAGCCCTTCAGGAAAGCGTTTATATCTTTCGCCTTTATCTGACGTACTATGCAACCGTCCATCCGGATATACTTAGTATCATCGGTATTCTCATCTTTCAGGGTATTGAAGCCATTCAAAGTAAGAAAATAGTGCAGATAGGCAGTGTTGATATCGTAAGTATCTTTTTTACTTCGCTCACTCCAAGCCTTTGTCCAGAAGCGTGCAGGCATGGCCAGTGTCAATAAGTTCCGGAAGTCCTCATTTTTAGGACGCAAACCCACAAAGTCACGAAAATCTTTGCGAGGTTTGCCCCTGTTGTCCCGGTAACCGGATAACCAGGAAGGCAGCCATACCGTATGGATATCCAGAAATCGGAGTGCAAGTTCCCTACCTTTACGGATGCCGGTGGAATCAATATCCGGAATATTATAAAGTATCTCCACGTACTTGTATATCTCCCTGATTTCTTCTTCCGTCACTTTATAAGTCTCGGAATTAAACCATAGCGGATGATAACCAAGAGCACGAACACAAAGCGCATCACGTTCTCCGGAGCAGATGAATGCCTCCGGAAGTTTCTTTTCCTTGTATTGAGCATCTTTATCCTTTGCTTCATTCTGAAATTTCTTTTCTTCCTGAGCATTATAGTCTCTATAAGCCTTTTGCAGTTCCCGGAACCCATTGATATATAGCTTAGGTTTTACACCATCAGGCGTGTAACTGAAACGCCATTGCTTGTCAGGGTTCAGAGGCTCGTATATCTTATAGAATTTCACCGTTTTCTCCGGATCCGAATTTTCGGTAACGACACACTCACGCATCAATATCGGATAAGTGGGCGTCGTATATTTGGTTGTTACCTCCCGGTTCCGGACATAGGATATGGATTTAGCCACATGCCAGTGCAGCGCATCAACGTGTTCCTGCTTCACTCGCGGGCCAAGTATCTTCAACTGATCATCGGTGAACTTATCTTCCAGTTCAAAAGGTCTACTTCCTTCCTTTTCGTCTTCGGTGGCCGGGCGCTTCCGGATATCCGGCTTATTAACGGATCGCTTCAGCTCATCAGTCACATTATACCTGGAGGCAAGCAGAGCAATTGCTTCAGGGAAGCGAATATTCTCTTCATACATACAAATATCCACCGGACTCATGGCGGTACCTGAATCACCGAAGTCAGTGACCTTGTAACATTCCTGGTACTTCTTGATGCAGGCGGATGCATCATCTTCATCCGGCCTACGCTTGAATTTTTTCTTATTGTCTACGCAGTCTTCAGCTTGCGGATAATAGTACAGGATGATGTCTAATCCGTCGCGAGAAGCTGCGTAGATATCGGTAGCTTTAATCATAATGGAGTGAATTTGTGGCAAAGGAAAACATTTGGTTGGGGATATGACAGGACATTATTCTGTCTCAAGTGCAGTATCTATCACTGTTGCATTCATCCCATTCAACATATATAGCAACGTATTCAAGTGATATCCATGATGCCCTTTTAGATTTGTGGGATTATCACCGGTTATGTTGATGGTTGCCTCTCCCTTGTCGTGATTGTAACCTATATTGGCAAACAATACCTGGTTATTCTCTCCCTCTACTGTAATCTTACAATGCTCTACCACCGGGCCCAGTTCTTCCTCCGGATGCCAACATTTATCCTTTACTCCCTTCTTCTTCACTTCATAGCGAATATGTTTCTTACCATTCAATTTAAAGAATGCGCTATCTGTGATGACGCCTATCGAGTTGTCTTTAAGAAGACGTACTTTTGTTCCTTTTCTCATGTTATTAATTAATTAGAGTTATAGACATAGCGACATAATCTTCTTCTAAAGCCAGAAAATCACTTAAAACATAGTCTACCCGTACATAACAGTAGCGTCCAGTGTACTTCTCTGTTATTGGGTCGTATTCTTTGATAGGGTCGTATTCACGCAAGCGAAGAACATCACCAACGGAGAAACATCTATCATTTTTTCGTATTTCAAATCTTTTCTTTCCGTCTATTATTGCTTGATAATAAGGCGGCCATGTCTTTAATTCATGATTCATTACTATATTAGTTATAGTTAATTTAAAGTTGGGAATCGCATCCGCAAACATTACCTCTATTAAATGTTTCATAAGCTATGCTCGGAGGGTTATCAATATCTCCTTCTTTCTGAAAATATTCCTCAAATTCATCTTTACAACACACTTGAATAGTGGAGTTCGTTATCACTACTGTAAATTTGTCGGGAATGGAATCCAAACACCGTTTTATCTTTTTAGCGAGTTTTTCGGCTTCTTGCTCATTTGTTAATTCACTCATGTCTATATTAATCTGCATCATATTCGACATCAATGACTTCCTCAGACTTATATGCCATTGGTAAGGTCATATCTGCACGTAGCATTCTCCACATCAGAGAGATTGCTGTTTCTTCATCATCGGCATATACTTCCCGTATCCCGGAGTATGAGCCGTAGTAATATCTTATAGTGTATTTATTCATTTCTTTATTATTATTCGTTATCTAATCCTATGCAAAATTCCTCTCTCGTCTCGTTCCCATAATTGGTATGTAGGGCATTGAGCGCATTCGTGATTTTGTCCGCTTCATCTGCATATACTTCACAATCCCACCTAATTGTAGTTTTAGATGGTAACTTTATTACAGCAAGAAGTGTATCTAAATTGTCAACTGCTTCTTGAATCTTATCTAAGCATTCCTTTCGTGTCATAATATTCATTTCTTATTTGTTATTAGTATTGAAGCTTATTCATCATCGGACTCTTCATCATCCTGTTTGGATATCTTGCCATATTGCATCAGATATTCAACTGCAAGACTATTACACATGTGGCTTGCCTCTAATAGATTTACGTTTGTTTCTCCAAAAAATGTTTTAAAAATACGACAATTTGCGTGCATTAATGCCATTCCAAATTCAACACTATTCACTTCTCTGTCACCTAAATAATTCTCACAGTCCTCTTCTTGAAACATCTCAAAAATCTGTGCTGTGAGCATAGCAGAGTACTGAAGTATTCTTTTCTGTTTTTCATCCATAGTCTTATTCATTATCTTATTGATTTTTATTCTTCTTTGTTATCATCTTCTTTCCTTTCCTGCCCGTAAATCGCTCGGACTATTTCAGCAGCGTAATGTCCTATAATCGCTGATATGGGCACCATTAAAAACCACGCAAAGTCACTCATAATTATTCTGATTTGTATCAGAATCATCTGATGTTTCTATTTCAGTCACAGCTTTGCACCACGTCTGTTCGCACATGTCTTTTACTTCTTCCGGAGTAAGCTCTTTATCCCACTCGGAAGATATAGCCCCACTCCCGATATCGAATGTTATAGTCAGTGTCTTCTTCATTATTGATTTTTTTGAATCAAAATGGTAAATCTTCATCAGGAGCTGGGAAGCGAAGCATTTGGGCAGAATATGCACCGCGAAAACCATATAACCACACAACGACCTCACCACACATGAGTTCAGGAAGAGATGTAACAGTCCAAACCTTATTTTTGTATGCAGGATTCAACTCTATTTCACCTCCAGTCATAACAACCTTTGCACCGGGTTTTAATTGTTCAACAAACTTGCCATAGGTAGAACTTGTAGCTACATTGACCTTTTTCCCGTAATATTCATAACGTAAAACAGAATTCCCAAACTGTTTAGTTATCATTTCTTCTATGGCACGACGAGAATAAACTGCATCCATTGTCAACTTAGCCACTGTTAAATCTTTGAATTTCTTCTTTAAGTCTTTTGTTTCCATATTATTTACTATTTATTCATTATACGTTAATCCCCTATCAATTGACGAATTGTATAGTTCTGTTTCCCTCTGAACTTGGAAAAATCCACCAAAGCCTGTTTATTGTAAAGGCCGAGTGCCACCTTACGGAATCTTTCGTAATTGCGATTATCAATCGGAAGTAATGAATCTTTTTTCATTGCTTCAGTTAATTCTTTACAAGTATGAGCATAATGGCCATAACAGCTTTTCTCGCCAAATGTATGTTCCATACTATGATTATGGTAGTCATTACTCTTTGATAGAAAAATTTTCAATCTTTCAAGTTGAGTAAAGCTCAATCTTTCAACACCTTGCCTTGATGTTTCTTTTTCTTCCAACCAGGCTACAATTTCGAGATCGTAGAAGCCTGTGGAGTATTCTCTTCTGTAGAAATAGTGTATTTTCATATTAATTCGTTTTTAATACTTAGAAGTTATTCTTTTGCACTATCGAGATAGTCTAAAACCTCCGTTAATCCATCATAAGCATATTCAAGATTACCGACAGCCTCTGACATTTTCTCACCTTTATCACCATCCTGTAATGATTCAGGAAGATTGTCATAAGCTTCCTGTTCTTCATCCTTTATTTCTTCAATTTCAGTTAAGAGAATATTTAATTGCTCCATAACATCATTAATATGCTTGCGCCTATTATTATTCATAACTCAATAATATTTCTTTCTTGCTTTCTCAAACTTGGCTCTCAAAACCTCTGCATACTGAGAATTGTATTGTTCCGGAGAAACCAGAACATGGGTATTCGGGTCTATCCGAAGCATCCGTTTACCCCTGTCCTGCTGCTTTTTCTCCAGGCAGATGTCCGGAAGTTCTTCCGGCTTCTCATTACTCCAGATATCTGGTTTAATGAACTTCTCCATTTTCGATGCACAGAGTTAGTACTCCTATCAAGTCCTCCAGGTGAGTATCTTCAAAAAAGAAGCAACCCATATTCACCTCCGGATAATTGGAAACTTGAACCAATTTCTTTCCGAAAGCCATCTCAAGCCGACCGATAAATAATGCCTCAAAAGTTGGCAGGAAATTAACCAGAAGTTTAAAGTCTGTATGGTTAGGATCACCATATACATAGGCCTTTTTGCCACCGCCCAACTCTATTTCTTTCCGTATCGTTGTTATATCCGGAAACAATCTTTTTGCAGCTCCCTCACTATAAATCACATTAGCAGAATTCTTGCTAAGTTTACAGGATAACAGCACAACGCTGCTCGGCAAGAGTCGGCGTACTTGATCAACTGTCATATTCCCGTTAATTCTCAGCTGTAATTTCACGGCATCCGGAAATAACTTCTGCGCTTGTTCAATGTTCTTTAATTCCATTTTCTTCTGTTTTTAGTATTAATAAAAGCCGAATGGCTTATTTTAGATTATTCTGATACCAATAGGAAACCATCTCTGCAACAGCACAGGCGCCTATTTTAGCTTTGATATTCTCCCGATGGCGATTCACTGTACAAGGGGAGAGATGCAACTCACCTGCAATCATATCCGTTTGCAAATTGGAAGCAATTAGCCTAAACACCTCCATCTCACGCTCGGTCAATGCCGTATCCAGTTCCGGGCGACAAATAACATTTTCATGTTCACATTCACCCCGGAGAGGACACTTAACTTCTTCAAACATAAACAGACCGTCTTTATTAATGTCAAAGTTGTATTGGTCATATTCTCCGAAGTTGCAACGGATAAAGCGGTGAACTACCTTAAACTCGTAATGCCACCGGTTCATTGTGCTGCTTGAATAAATCTGCATCAGTCGGGCGTGTGCCTTTGGGTACCTATCGCGGATAATGGTAAGCATATATTCAATAGTAGGGCGTTCAGTATCTTTAAGCACAATTGCCGGTTTGCCAAACTCCTTCATCATCACATCACCTTCGGGAGTGTTGTAGAACTCGATGTTAGAAATAACTGCCATATCTCACTCCCATGAAACTGTATAAGGCAATTTCTCGTCATTATCCGTTGTCACGGTATAGCCTAACTCTTTTAATTTGGCTATATCTTCATGTGAAATAAACATAAATCGATATCTAAAATGCCCTTTTTCAGCAGCATATACAATATCACGGAAAATGACTTCTATATTGCTATAATCCTTAGCCTTTTTATTCGCTTCTTGAGCAGTAATAAAATTCTTTTCCATAATTCAATTAGCTTTAGTTGTTGGAAATAGTTCTTCTACACTTTTGCCGATGTATTCGGCAATAGCTTTCTTTTTAATCATCGGTGGTTCAATGTCTCCAGCCAACCAACGATAGACTGTCATCTTGGAAGAATAAGTTAGTTCCGCAATCTTATTAATTGTTTCTAACCGCACATTTGGCAATGAATCTACATAGTCTCTAAATACCATATTTGATAAATATTTAAGGGTTTATAATTCGTTATAGTAACGTTTTTGTTAACTTAGCCGTGTTATTAGTAGTAACACGATGCAAATATGCAATTATAATTTCATATACCAATAACTATATGCAATTATAATTTCATATTTAACTCTTATTAAACAAGGGTAAATATGGAATTTAAAGACAGATTAAAATATTTAATTGATAATGTGATAGTTAACAACAAAGAAGTTACTACTTATCGCATTGGTAAAGAAACACCAATATCGCGTGTTTCATATGAAAATTATATGTCTGGAAAACAAGTACCGACAATAGATAAAGCTATTATAATTGCACAATACTTCGATATATCAATAAATTGGCTTTTAATGGGAGAAGGAACGCCCAAAAGCACTTGTGATAGTGATCTTCTGATACACCTAAAAGAAGAACTTAAAGCCGTGAGAGAAGAAAACAAATCATTATATCGCGAAATAGGGAAATTAGAAGAGCAACTCAAAGAGGTTAAAAAAGTTGTCCACGAGGAAAGCGATGTCAAATGTGTCATTGCAAGCGGATCAGATTTGGAAAAATAGAATATATAATATCAAAATATTAAATGAATAAGTCATGAAAACATTTAATCTTAAAGAAGAATTAGAATTATTAGGTTATACTGCAAAAGATAAATCACAAGATGGTTTGTCTACAAATGGAGATATAGCTATATATTATTATGTAGATAATTATATTGGAGATAATGGAGAGCCTATTGGCATGGTCATTGAAAGAGGAATACACTTAGAACAAAGACTTTTTGAAGGTAAAATGCCAAAAGACAAGAAGGAACTTATTGACATTCTTACAAATATAGGAGTTTTATAGCTCTACCAATCGGGACGAAATTGGGACGTAAGAATGAAAAAACAAAGAATATACATATCGCCTTTTACTAATAATCAGCTCTTTACAAAAGCGGATACGTGCACAATAAGTCTTGTCATCCCGACTACCGATAAAGCATTGATAATCGCAAGGTTATTGATGCTTTTTGCTTTTTTACGAATTTCCACCTAATGGTGGTTGACGCTAAAAGTTCTCGTACACATTCACTTTTAAACACATAAAAAGAGGTCTCCACAATGGAAGACCTCTGAAAAAAACTCCAAAAGGTGGTGTCAAACAACAAATCAGAGTGTTACCGATAATAATTCTTTCGCAAATGAATGAAGTCCGCTGCAAATGCGTTCCGCCTGCTGTCTACGAGGTATAGAACGACGATTCAAGTAATTGGAAAGCTGCTTTTGATTGATACCTGTAATCTTCTCCATACCAGCTAAAGAAAGGAACTTTGAATAATATTCCAAGAAACTCGCTACGTCCAACTTAAATTCAATTTCGTACTCGCCTTTGATTTGTTCCGGCCATTGTTCTACAGGTAAATTCTTCTTAATCAATCTAATTGCCTCATGAATATCATCCTTTACAGCCTGTATGCTATCACCCGCGCCATAGATACCGTCACAATTGTCCGAATATCCGTCGTAAAAATCCTTGCTTTTCTCAATCACTACAATAATTTTTTCCATAATCCTACCCTTTCTTTTTTAGAAAGTACGGGAATCAAAGCCCATACTTCTTGATTCATTTATTAGCCAACCCCTTACCCATTTCTTTAGCCCCATGATAAGGAACAGGCTCCGTTAATTCACCTTTTTCATTCTTATAAAAGTAATGGCTTCCTTCTGCATGGTCGAACTTCCATCCTTTCTTAATGAACATCCGGTGTAATTCTGTACTTTTCATAATCTTATGATTTGTTGTTTGACTTCACAAAGATAGCAGAATTACCACTATCCGCAAGCAAAACAATAGCAATATTACCATCATTTAACCCCTTCGGTAGAGTTTCCAGATGCTCAAGCATTCGCTCTTTCATAGCATAAATGGTTGGTATATCGTGAGGATTCAAAGGATAAAGATCGACTAGCCATACCTGCAAATATACCAGCAGTAAAAATAAATCAAAATTTCAGACTATCCTTTTTCGTTTTTACGGACTAATACCTATATTTGCATAAAAACACATTTAATATACTTATGAAGAAACTTATTGCTTACATTGCCCTTAGTTTCGCGGCAATAACCAGCTATGCAACCACTCCCCTCTGGATGCGTGACGTACAGATCTCACCTGACGGAACAGAAATCGTATTTTGTTATAAGGGAGACATCTACAAAGTGCCTGCCAAAGGCGGAACAGCTACACAACTCACTACGCAAGACTCTTACGAATGTACTCCGATATGGTCACCGGATGGCAAACAGATAGCCTTTGCAAGCGACAGGAACGGGAATTTCGATATCTTCATCATGCCGGCAAATGGGGGAACAGCCCAGCGACTGACTACTCATTCAGCTACTGAACTACCCTCCGCTTTTACCCCGGACGGCAAATATATTTTATTCTCAGCATCTATTCAGGACCCGGCAAGCAGCGCCCTCTTTCCTTCAGCCGCCATGACTGAACTCTACAAAGTTCCTTCAGTCGGCGGACGCACCGAACAAGTACTGGGCACTCCTGCCGAAGCGGTATGTTTCGATAAGTCCGGTAACCGCTTTTTCTATCAGGACCGCAAGGGAGGTGAAAACGAATGGAGAAAGCACCATACTTCTTCCATCACCCGCGATGTATGGATGTACGATACCAAAACAGGTTCACACACCAACCTTACCCAGCACGCAGGTGAAGACCGCAATCCGATAGTATCACCGGATGGACAAACCGTCTACTTCCTGAGCGAACGTAATGGCAGCTCATTCAACGTATATTCTTTCCCGGTTTCGCAACCCCAATCGATAAAAACAATTACCAGCTTTAAAACCCATCCCGTACGTTTCCTTTCAATGAGTAACAACGGCACCTTGTGCTATGGATATGATGGTGAGATTTATACCCAGCAGGAAGGCTCGAATCCCCGGAAGATAAATGTAGAAATCATTCGTGACGACCAGCCACAAATAGCTTATCTGAAATATCCGGATAGAGCAACCTCCGCCACAGTTTCACCGGACGGCAAGCAGATTGCTTTCACTGTACGCGGTGAAGTATTCGTAACATCGACAGACTATACCACCACCAAACAGATTACACATACGGCAGCAGAGGAAGATGGTCTCTCGTTTGCCCCGGACAACCGGACGCTGGCCTATGCCAGTGAACGCAGTGGTAACTGGCAAATTTATCTGGCTAAAATAGTTCGAGAAGAAGATCCGAATTTTCCGAATGCAACTTTAATAAAGGAAGAGGTATTATTGCCTTCTACCACCGTAGAACGTTCGCACCCGCAATTCTCACCCGATGGTAAGGAACTGGCCTTCATTGAAGACCGCAACCGCCTGATGGTACTCAACCTGGAAACCAAGAAAGTACGCCGGATCACCGACGGTTCTACCTGGTACAGCACAGGCGGAGGGTTCGACTATGCATGGTCTCCGGACAGCAAGTGGTTCACATTGGAATTTATCGGAAACAAGCATGATCCATATTCGGATATAGGTCTGGTCAGTGCACAAGGCAATGGCGAGATCATCAACCTGACCAATAGCGGATACAGCAGCGGTTCACCCAGTTTTGCGCTCGATGGCAATGCCATTCTTTTCACTACCGAACGCTACGGTATGCGTGCACATGCTTCATGGGGTTCGCTGGACGATGCTATGTTAGTATTCCTGAATCAGGATGCATACGACAAATTCAGCCTGAGCAAAGAAGACTACGAACTATATAAAGAAGCAAACTCCGACCGGAAAAAGGTTGCCGCAAAGGACAGTAGTAAGGTAAAGGATGTCGTGGTGGAATTGAAAAACATAGAAGACCGCATCGTGCGCCTGACACCAAACTCATCGAATATGGGAAGTACTCTCATCTCCAAAGACGGAAAAACTCTCTATTATCTGGCCAGTACCGAAAGCGGTCGTAACTTATGGAAGATGGATCTGAACAAAAAAGAGACCAAGTTGCTCCATAAAGTAGATGCCGGCTGGACCTCTCTGGAAATGGATAAAGAAGGAAAGACTCTCTTCATTCTGAACGGTAAGAATATGCAGAAAATGAACATGGCTTCCAATGACCTGAAACCCATTAAATATCTTGCCCAAGTAAAACTGGATCTGGCCGCCGAACGCGAATACATGTTCGACCATGTATACAAGCAACAGCAGAAGCGTTTCTATAATACCAACATGCACGGGGTCAATTGGGACGCCATGACGGCTGCTTATCGCAAGTTCCTGCCACACATTGATAATAACTATGACTTCGCCGAACTATTGAGTGAATGGCTGGGCGAATTGAACGTCTCCCATACCGGAGGCCGTTTCTATCCGGACGGACAAAGTGAACCGACAGCCAGTCTGGGACTACTTTTTGACTGGAATTACCAGGATAAAGGAATGCTCATCGCTGAAGTGATAGAAAAGGGGCCGTTCGACAAGGCCACTACAAAGGTGAAAGCCGGTGTCGTTATTGAAAAGATCGACGGTAAAGAGATCACTCCCGAAGCCGATTATTATGTGCTTCTCAATGACAAGGTAAAAAAGAAAACACTTGTTTCATTGTACGATCCCAAAACGAAAGAACGTTGGGAAGAGGTAGTAATCCCTATCAGAGACAGTGAACTCAGTACATTACTTTACGAACGCTGGGTTAAGCAACGTGCAGCAGACGTTGAGAAATGGTCGAACGGTAAACTGGGATACGTGCACATCAAATCAATGGGTGATGACAGCTTCCGTTCCATCTACTCGGACATTTTAGGAAAATACAACAACTGTGAAGGTATTGTCATCGACACCCGTTTCAACGGAGGTGGTCGTCTGCATGAAGATATAGAGATACTGTTCAGTGGCAAGAAATACTTCACACAGGTGGTTCGCGGCCGTGAAGCCTGCGATATGCCGAGCCGCCGCTGGAACAAGCCTTCCATCATGCTGACGTGCGAGGCCAACTATTCCAATGCACACGGTACACCGTGGGTATACAGCCATCAGCAACTGGGCAAGCTGGTAGGTATGCCTGTGCCGGGCACTATGACCAGCGTATCATGGGAGCGCTTGCAAGATCCGACACTGGTATTCGGCATTCCTGTGATTGGTTACCGCCTGCCCGATGGCAGTTATCTGGAGAATACGCAGTTGGAACCGGATGTAAAAGTAGCCAATTCGCCCGAAACAATCGTGAAAGGTGAAGATACACAATTGAAAGTAGCAGTAGAAGAATTATTGAAAGAACTGCAATAGATAGGGATTATTAAGGAGCCAGACTATGAATTTGGCTCCTTTTTCCGTACCTTTGCGGCAAAATCAACAAATTCTAAATTCATGTTTGCTGACTTACTCAATTCCTCCTATTTCGCCCTCTTCCTCATCGTCGCATTGGGCTTCATGCTGGGAAAAATCAAAATCAAAGGTTTATCGCTGGATGTTTCCGCAGTTATTTTCATTGCTCTTCTCTTTGGACACTTCGGTGTAGTTATTCCTAAAGAATTAGGAAACTTCGGATTGGTACTTTTCATCTTTACTATCGGTATTCAAGCCGGTCCCGGTTTCTTCGACTCGTTCCGAAGTAAAGGTAAGACCCTAATCATAATCACCATGCTGATTATTTGCTCGGCTTCCCTTACTGCTGTTGGGCTTAAATACCTTTTCGACATCGATACCCCCAGTGTAGTAGGCTTAATAGCCGGAGCACTGACCAGTACACCAGGGCTTGCCGTAGCCATCGACAGTACAAATTCTCCGTTGGCATCCATTTCCTACGGTATCGCTTATCCGTTTGGAGTTATCGGTGTGATCCTGTTTGTAAAGTTGCTTCCCCGTATTATGCGCATTGACTTGGATAAGGAAGCACGCCGACTGGAAAAAGAACGTCGCGGACAGTTTCCCGAATTGACAACCTGTATTTATCGCGTCACAAACCCTGCCGTATTCAACCGTAGCCTGATGCAAATCAATGCACGTGCCATGACAGGGGCTGTTATTTCACGTCATAAACACGATGATGTTATTTCCATCCCTACAGCTCAGACGGTGTTACATGAAGACGATTACATACAGGCAGTAGGTAGTGAAGAAGCTCTGAACCAACTTTCGGTCTTAGTTGGAGAACGCGAAGAAGGTGAATTGCCTTTGGTAGATACTCAGGAAATAGAATCCTTATTACTGACCAAAAAGGATATGATTAATAAACAGTTGGGGGATTTGAACCTGATGAAAAACTTCGGATGTACGGTAACACGTGTCCGTCGAAGCGGTATCGACCTGTCTCCGTCACCGGATTTAACTCTGAAATTCGGCGATAAACTGATGGTGGTAGGAGAAAAAGAAGGGCTTAAAGGATTGGCCCGCTTACTGGGAAACAATGCTAAAAAGCTATCTGATACAGACTTCTTCCCTATTGCAATGGGTATTGTTTTGGGAGTACTGTTCGGCAAACTGAATATTACTTTCCCCGGTGGTTTATCTTTCTCTCCGGGATTAACGGGCGGTATTTTGATTGTAGCTCTGTTCTTAAGTGCAATTGGTAAGACAGGACCTATTCTGTGGTCTATGTCCGGACCTGCTAACCAATTATTGCGTCAGTTGGGATTGTTGCTTTTCCTTGCCGAAGTCGGCACCTCGGCTGGTACCAATCTTGTAGCAACTTTCCAGGAAAGCGGCTGGCTGCTATTTGGAGTAGGTGCTGCTATTACGCTGGTACCTATGTTAGTAGCTGTGTTTGTTGGGGTGTTTGTCTTCAAAATCAGTATACTCGACTTATTGGGAACCATCACCGGTGGTATGACCAGTACTCCGGGACTTGCAGCGGCAGACTCTATGACTGACAGTAACATTCCGAGTGTAGCTTATGCCACGGTTTATCCTATTGCAATGGTATTCCTTATACTGTTTATCCAGATTATTGCAACTATGGTTTAAGTCCAACAAATATAGACTTGATTAAATGATTTCATTTCAATATAAAAGGTGAAATCATTTTTTATTTTTATACCGATTGTTTGTCTTGATTTATCAACGTCAAAAGAGGTTTTTGTAACTAATTGGTTATCAGCAACCTTATAATAACCTTATCTCAGTATAGGACTGAGGTACCCTAAGTATGATACTGAGATACCCTAAGTATACGACTGAAGTACCCTCAATATACGACTATGCCTCGAATATTAAATTATTGTAAGGAATTAGTATTATATCAAGCATTTATATACTAAAACTACGATTCGAGTTGGATGCACAAAAAATAGGTTTCTGCCATTCATCAAGTCCGGACAGAAACCTATTTACTTCAACTAAAGGAACTTTTTCTATTTTACTCCATGTAGACCATATCGTCCTTTCTCTCACCTTTATACCAATCAGTATATGATTTGCATCCACTATCAGCCCACTTCGTATACATAGGATAAGCCTCATCAATCCGGATATTCTCCAAGCACCATTTGAAATCAACTGATGGAATTTCAAGTACATTCGGGAAATCAGCACTATGTACATTATAAGAATTAAGATCAAAAGTAGCCTTTCCGTTATTCAGCATCGGAATGTATTCACTAGCTTTCGGTAAGGTTATCTGAATGACCTCAGTTTCCACCCTTGAAGAACCTTTACGCACATTCATATAACCAGTCAGATTTTCAACATAGATCTTACCATTGATTCCAAAACTATTATTGAAATTTGCTCCTGTTGCCATAACCTGAATATAGGCCAACACCTCATTCTTAATATTGGCGGACTCCTCAATACGGAACCTCACTACAACATCGTTAAAGTCATAGTCTCCCTGGCTGGGATAGTTGTCCTCAAACAACCACATTCCTTGCCATACAATCTTAGACGGATCCAGTTCCGGAACCGGAATTTCAATTTCAGGTTTCAAAGTCGGAGTCGATTCGATCAGACACAGCAGGTCGTTGTAATCCTGATCAAACCATCCACTTGGAATTTGATCTTCCATACCCAATGTCTGATACTCCTTACCACCAAACACCAGTGTTCTGATAACTCCTGACGTCAGCAATATATCGTTATGCCCCAGATTAAATCTCGGAGTTGAATACCGATAAAGACCTGACGAATACGAGCAGGCAAAGCCTATCTTGCAATTGGTAAATTTACCAAGCGCTATCTTTGAACCAATCGTTTGGGTTCCATCAAATACAAGTTTCATATCCAGATCTCGATAGTCATTGACCTCATCTGTATAGGTATAATAGTACAAACTGTTATTGAGATGAGCACCACCATTACCCACATAAGTAATCCAGACTTCAGTCTCCTCACTTCCAACTATCAAATCGGAACACTCAGTATAGCAATCACTTGGCGTATTCCTAATCCCTTCCGGATAAAAATTATTGATAGCTGTAATCAACGCATCACTCAGCTCGCTCTCAGCTCTCGTAACACCTTTATTTACAACAATATCCCCCTTCGAATAGGTGGACATCTGACCATTCATCAACAGATATAACTTATCTGTAGCTTTAGGAATTCTGACAGTTTCCGTAAACGGAGCATAGCCAATCAAAATTGGTTCTCCTACCAGATGACCATCCACATAAGGATCACCGACATAGAGCAGGCAGCGAGTATTTTCCGTAGTATTAACACTCACGCTAATTTCATCAACCAAAGAGAAGTCTTTGCCAGCCTCCGGTTCCTGATAAGAATTCTTCACTTCGCATGACAGCAACGCAAAAATACCTACAAATAACAATAATAACTTCTTCATACTTTATTTATAAAACGAACATATTTAGCACATTATTCCTACGCAAACATACAGTATTTACAACTAATAAACAAATTAAAGACTAATAAAATCAAATAAATGAAATCATCCTAAAAGCACATCATATAATGCAAAGCTCACACAAAACAGAAATATATCAACATTAACTATCTATTACTTTTATGATAAATAAAGCAAAACCACCCACTACTTTTAGCAAGTACTTGCTATTTTCAACAAAATTCCCCTAAATTTGCATACGATATAAATACCAACTAAATATGAAAACATTGAAAGTCCAAACCATCATAAGCCTGACAACTTGCTTTTTCCTGATTCTGGCAGTTACTATTTGTAAGGGAAACAAGTTCGGGAGCATTCTCTCCGATGAGAAAAATGCAACAGAAAACTCTACAGGAGCTTCCGATATATTACGGCATACGGATGAAGGAGTACAGATAATATCTACCCGGCAAATAACGAAAGATATCAACGGATATGGAGGAAATGTCCCTCTTGAAATCTATATGCAGGATAACCGCATTACAAAAGTGGTGGCATTGGAAAACTCTGAAACACCCAGCTACTTTGCCAAGGTACGAAACAGTGACCTGCTGCAACAATGGAATAATCTATCACCGGAAGAAGCAATCAATAAAGAAGTAGACGGAATATCCGGAGCTACAGAGTCTTCGGTAGCTATTATCCAATCCATCCACAGGGCAATGGAATATGCAAAGGAACATTCGGCCGACAAGCCTGCAACTGCTTTCAGTTTTGACTGGATACTTTTCCTGGGTTTACTGGCAGGTATTGCACTGTGCACCCTGATTATTGTATATTTCTCCAGAAAGCCTAAAGGACAAATGACACAATATGTACTGAACACTTTCAGTCTTGCCTTGGTTATAGTAGTAACTGCATTATCTATTCAACCGAGACCAAATCAACCTAATAAGATGGAGGAACCTATTATGAAACAAGATGATAAACTTTCCGTTCTTGAAGCCATACATGCAAGAACCAGTATCCGCTCTTATCAACCACAAGAAGTAGAGGATGAAAAAATAGAGCAGCTGTTAAGAGCTGCCATGGCTGCTCCCACAGCAACCAATAAACAACCTTGGGCTTTCATTGTCATCAGGGATAAAGAGATTCTAAACGAATTGAGTTCTACCCTTCCTTATACCAAAATGGCAAAGGATGCTCCACTGGCCATCGTAGTATGTGGAGATTTAAATAAAGCTATCAGTGGTGCAGGTATGGAGTACTGGGTACAAGATGCTTCGGCTGCAACAGAAAACTTACTGCTGGCTGCACAAGGTTTAGGATTAGGGGCCGTATGGTCAGGAGTTTACCCTATGGAAGAACGGGTAAAAGAAGTACAGAAAATACTCCTATTACCTAAAGATATCATTCCTCTGAACGTAATTCCAATCGGTTATCCGACCGAGAATCCACTTCCGAAAGATAAATGGAAACCGGAAAATATTCATTATAACCGCTGGACAGAGAGCAAATAAAAAGAAGCAATTATTCATCCATATCATCCAGATGTATTTCCAAAGCCTTCACCGAAATATAAATCTCGTATACAGAAATAGCCAGAGAAATAATCAATAGCACCATTGCCAATCCAAAAATATAGATGGATACAAGATAGAGCTGTATATAAATAAAGAACATACTTACAACACACAGCAACAAACTGCCTGTTCCCGTCACCTGCATGGCACGTGTCAGATACAGGCGTTTACGAAGATTTGCGATCTGTGCGGCGGTTACTGACGAATGATTTCCCCGATACTGTTCCTTCAATGTACGTACCAATTGGGCATACGACATGAACCGATTGGTATAAGCCAGCATAATCAATGAAATTGCCGAAAACAGCAAAGCGGGAGTCGTTAAATCTATTTCCATATTTTCTATTTCCTTAAAAGAGTTCAGTTGAAAGCAAAACTACAAAAAAACTTTGTTTTTCTATCCTTATAGAATAGAAAAGGATAGAATTCACTAAAACTTACTTTTACTACTCCTTTCCATCATCTCCCGACTTCTCACCTGAAAGGAGGTCATCTTCAGCCGAAGTATTTTTATTAATGCCCCGTTGATAAAAAGAAGGCGCTATCCCGAACTGTGCCTTGAAACATTTGCTGAAATAAAAAGGATCATTAATTCCTACCTGATAGGCAACTTCTGCCACAGTCAGATTGTCAGGGGAAAGCAACAGTTCTGCAGCTTTTTTCATTCGAAGCATTCGCAAATACTCATTGGGTGGATAGCCTGTCAGACCACGCAATTTTCGATAAAGCATACTCCGCCCTAATTTCATTAATGATGCAAATTCATCCACAGTAAACTCCGGACGAGAAAGATTTTGTTCTAAGATAGCAGATACGCGGTCGACAAACTCTTTATCCCGATCAGTAGTGTAAACCTCCGGACGAATAATTCCAGGTTCACTGGAATACTTTTCACGCAACTTATCACGTTGTTCTATTAACTTACAGACCTGCGCCAACAACAGTTTGATGCTGAAAGGTTTAACAATATAAGCATCGGCTCCGGACTCAACCCCTTCCAGATGTTTCTCCGGAGAATTAAGAGCTGTCAACAAGATTATAGGGGTGTGACTGGTACTAAAGTCTGACTTCAATTCTTTTGTCACTTCAAAACCTGTCATTCCCGGCATCAGCACATCGCATATTATCAGATCGGCATCATACGAACAAGCTTTCTTGAAACCTTCTTTTCCATCCGAAGCTACTTCCACCTCAAAATAGGCACCGACTTCCTCTTTCAGAAACTGACGGATATCATCATCATCTTCAATAATCAGAATCTTTCGTTTATTCTCTACCTGAATAGAAGAAGTGTCTGCAACCGATTCTTCACTCATTTCATCCAGATGGGAGGCATATTTCCTGCTTTCATTCAGCAATTCCCCCGGTATCAGAAAGTCCTTCTCATCGTAAACATTCTGGTCTATGGGAAGATAAACTGTAAATACAGAACCACCACCCGTATTCTCCGTATATTCTATACTTCCTTTGTGTACCAACACTAACTCGTGCGTCAGGTGCAAACCTACTCCAATACTATTGCCGGAGAAACTACTTTGCATGAAGCGCTTAAACAGTTCTTCTTTCTTTTCCTTTGGAATCCCCACACCTGTATCTGAAACTTGAATCTGCAAGCGTTTTTTTTCTTCATCCACCACGATGGAAAACAAAACACACCCTCCCGAAGGAGTATACTTAAATGCATTAGATAACAAATTATAAGTTACCTTATCCAGATTTCCCTTATCTATAAACATTTTATATACAGGCACTGAAGGAAGGAAGCGGAAATCCATCTTCTTTTGGTCGGCCACATCACCAAAGCTAAGGAATATCTCGTACAAGAAGGCTATCACATCTGTCTCTTCCAGTGATAATGCCAATTTATCATTCTGCATCTTCCGGAATTCCAGTAATTGATTGATAAGCCTTAACATCCGGTTCGTACTTTTCTCCATCGTCCGCAGAGGATGCACCAATTCCTGAGGCATACCGGCAAAACGCTGCATCTTTTCCAATGCACCCTGAATCAAAGTAAGCGGAGTACGAAACTCATGTGAGATATTAGTGAAAAAGACTAATTTATACTCAGCCAGTTGTTTTTCCACATGAATACGATTACGTAAGTTGTTTATATTACGAATTATGCGAAAAGTGAAATAAAGAGCAAACAGAATGAGCAATACATAACAGAAGAAAGCCCAATTAGTCTTCCAAAAAGGTGGCAGCACCGTAATCTTCAGCAAAGCTTCTTCAGTATTCCAGACTCCTGTTTCATTACGCGACTTCACATGAAGCACATAATCACCAGGTTCCAGATATTTATAAGATGCAACATTCATGGATGAAGGTGTACTCCATTCCTTATCATAATTTTCAAGCCAATACATGTACTGCGTTTGCCCACTATCCGAATAGTCGAAAGTGGAGAAGTGTATAAGGAATGAACTTTGAAAATATTTCAGTAAAATCTCCTCCGAATAAGCCAGAGATTGTTGCAAGGGAGAATCTTTTCCTCCGGGGACAGCCTGAATTCCATTGATGTATAAATCGGTAAAAGCCACCTGCGATAAAGGTGTACTACCATGTACCTTCTGTGGGTCTATGATAGTCAAACCATAATTGGTTCCGAATATCAAGTCTCCATCTTCTCTTATATAAGCACAATTCTCACTGTACACATTGCTTAGGGGATGAGAAGAAAAATAATAATTCTCAAAAGAGTATGTATCCGGAGTAAACCGGGACATTCCATACTCAGTAGCTACCCACAATTTACCACTCTTATCTTCGAGGATAGACTGCACGGAATTGTTCACAAGTCCTTCTATGGTTCCATAGTGGGTATAATCTAAACGAGCATATCCATCTCCCGGCTGACACAAGACCAATCCCATACCCGACGTCCCGGCCCACATTCGTCCTTTACTATCATGAAAAAAACATTTGATGTCATTACTGCAAAAATTCCCATGGGCATGGCTGAAAAGATGATAACGATCGGGGGCAGTAAGCAATGAATCAGGATGAAAGATGCAGACACCACCACTGGTCCCCATCCAAATCATACCTTCCTTATCTTCCTGAAAGGTGCGGACTTGATTAACACCATGCATATCCCGAAAGAAATGCCGAAATGTATACTTCCCATTCCCGGCAGGCAGAGCCAGATCGAGCCCACCTCCGAAAGTTCCAATCCACATACGTCCCTTTAAGTCGCGGTGAATAGCAAAGATATGGTCACTGGACAGAGAACCCGGATCAGTATCCTCATGTTTATACCAGTTCTCTCCCACTTTCAGACCTTCACCCCGAGTTCCCAGCCACATCTGTCCTTCAATATCCTGGGCAATAGCATAAATATTTGAATGAAAATTTGCTTCTCCCAACTTCCGGTGTAAAGAGGTATCATAGGTATAAAGCCCACCTTTACGGGTAGTAACTCCAATATGGCCGTCTGATGTCTGAGTGATCATTCGAATGGCATTAGAGCGGTCCAGCAGTCCGTTTCCGCCAGGATAAACACGAGTGGTTCCTTCATTCAGAACTGAGATACGGGATATTCCGGAAAACTCCGTGCTCACCCAGATTCCTCCTGTGCGATCTTCCATCACATACATCAGGAAATCAGAGTGAATACAACTCTTTTCGGTAATGTCAGCGGTGAAATGATGCAATTTGTTTTCGCCCACATCGTAAGCAAACAAACCATTTCCATATGTAGAAATCCAGATAATGTTTCTGGAGTCATGAACAATATGATAACGCTCGAAATCAATGTAATCCATCTTGTCTTCAGGGATGAAGCGAAATTCCTTTATTTTGCCAGTGGAGGCAAGGATATAATACACACAACCGGTATGATTGTAGATCCAATAATTGCCACGATTGTCACAAATCAATTCTCCCCGTTTCAGGTTCAGGCGCGAGTCAGCAGAATACTTCTGCGTTTCAAAGTCGTACATGTAAACGCCTTCAGTAGTAAGAACTATCCATTGGTTATGCAGACAGAAACTTCCTGTAGGAATGGCTTTTCCGACAGGTGGAACTGCAAGCCGAAACACTGTATTTTCTTGTTCTTGGAAACGATATATATCAGCCTGAGCCGTCAGGAAATAAACGTGATCTCCATGTGAGAAGGAAGAATAGAAGTTTTGCGACTCATCGACAAGGTGCACTTCTCCATCGACGACTAATGCCAATCCGCGTTGGGTACCTATCCAAATGCGCCCGGCAGCATCTTCCTGAACGAAAGTCACATGATTGTCGGGAAGACTTCCGGTTTCTTTTCGGAAAACAGTAGAAGCCATTTCTCTGCCAGGAAGATGAACAATACGCCGGCAACCATTCGTGGGATGCCATAACCAGACATCTCCATTGGTAGCCAAAAATAGTTTGGAATAGCTTTCACTCAATTCTCCTACACCTGTATAATCAACAAAACGTGCTCGCTGCAAATCGTAACAACTATATAGTCGAGAGGAAGTGCCTACCCATAGAAAGCCATGTTGATCTTCGGTGATATTGTAAATCCGATTGTCGGCAAGAGAGATATCTTTGCCATCATCGGGTTGAAAAGTAATAAAAGAATTACCATCATAACGGCTCAAGCCATTCAGTGAACCTATCCATAAGAAACCTTTGCTATCCTGATAGAGAGTACGGACAGTATTACCAGGCAAACCGTCTCTGGTTTTCATCTGTCGGGAGTGCAATTCAATGCCGCCATGCGCATACAGGGAAAAGGCAAAGGAGGATATAATAAGAAATAGGGTAAACCTTTGTTTCATAATACGATGCAAGATTAATATGACTATTTAGCAAAAGTAACAAGTTTGCAGGAATATCGGAAAAGTTTCCTCAAATATCTACAAACACAATCTTCGCCTGCAGAAACAGAAATCTGTTCCTATAGACGAAGATTATAAAACTTTTAAATAATCTGATATGATATCCGTAATTTACCTCATAAGGTCAGAACGAAAATCAAACCATAATTTCATGCGCAAACCATCATCTCCCGACTTAATGCGAACAGTGCTGGGTTGGCTATGTGGCCCATGTTCTGGGATGGTTTTAAAAGAACGCATGGCCGGAATATCATACAAGAAAGAGAGATCACCTGCTGGAAATTCTTTCATTGTGTCCTCTCCATTACGGCGGTGCTTCGGTTCTTCAGGAGTAAAGACACGGAAGTATAAACCATCTGTTTCAGAGTAAACAGTGAAAGGAACACGATCCGACTCCAACGTTGCCCAATACAGATTTCCATGATATCCCTTAAATTCGGGATAGACAAAACTTTCAAAACTCTCCCCGGTAATGGTATTGTTATATGCTTTCTCCCAAATGTTATAGTTGGTTCCCTTGATACGATTCTTCCAGACACGATAAGGGCCGCGTCCCATCCAGCGCATAGCTTTCACTTCCTGTTCCGGGAAAGAGAAGGTAAGACCGAGATTATTTACCTTCTCATCAAAGAAAGCACCTTTGTAACCGCCACCATTCGTCCGGTTCAGCATCACTGCATCCATACCCAGCAAACCATCGGCAGTCATGCGCCAAACAATCGAATCGATGGCTCCCGTATATCGGACGACGCAAAGAGCATCATTACCTTCCATGCGAGTACGGATATCTTTGAAGTCTGCCTTTATACCTACAGGCAATGGCCCGTTACTGAGAGGTATCATCTGCCCATTTCGATTAACTTCAGCCAATGAACCATCTTCACCGTTAAAAGTAACGGTAATACCATTAGCCGAAAGAACAACTTGGTCTCCGGCTTCCTTTAATACTGCCCGGGTATCTGCTGCACCGTACGACATACGTTGAGTAGCGAAGTACTCTTTGGCAAACTTCACGGGCCATGTCCAATTGCAAATGGAGTGCCCGTTCTTGTCATAAGCTTCCAGTTCGAGGATATCTCCTTGGAAAAAGTTGACAGGGAGATCCATATGCGCCCTTCCTGTCTCTCCCGGTTCAATCGCAGGTAGACGAACCAGCCCCTCCTTCATTAAAATACATTCATTCCCTTTCATCGGGGAAGGTGCAGAATACAGGCGATATTTCATGCTACATTCATCCAGGTTAGTAAACAGATAAGTATTACTCACCAGAAAATCGCCCTTGAAAGAAGGAGTGATGTGAAGCGGAGCAAACTGAATGGGAGCCCAGACTTCACGAATCGTATAAAAGCTTCCTTCCTTCTCCCGGTGAGGTCCTACAATACCGTCCGGACCATTCGGTCCGTCAGAATCCAGAATGCCTCCTTTGTCTGCACGCATGACTGCTTCATCAACAAATGCCCATATAAAACCACCCGCAAACATCGGATTCGATTTATAGTTATTCCAGTAATCTTCCAAGCCTGCACCAGCTCCCTTATCATACTGGGCATGCAAGAACTCAGTCGGCATAAACACATTATATCCATTAGCGAGGCGGGCCGGACCTGTCTGATACGCCGGATAATGATGGGTATCCAGTCCGTTAAAGTCTGCCCATGGATGAATAACATGACGCTTTTGCGGATCATAATCGGCAAAACGAGTATCCAGTGTCTTATTCCAGCCACCCTCATTACCATTACTCCACATAAAAATACAAGGATGATTTACGTCATTCGCCAGCATCTCCCGAAGCAAATTCTCACCTGCTTCATCGTCATACCGTCCATGCCATCCGGTAAACTCTGCAAGATAAAATATTCCGAGAGAATCACACACATCCAGGAAATGTTTATCGGGTGGATAGTGCGAACGTACAGCATTCATATTCATTTCTTTTATCAACAAAGCATCCTTCACACTGATCTCCCGGTTCGTAGTCCGACCACCCTCAGGATGGAAACTATGACGATTCACACCTTTCATCAACACTTTTGTGCCATTTACATAAATGCCATCTTTAGGACGGAACTCAACTGTACGGAAACCTATACGTTCCTCATGAATATGCGCAACTTGCTTCTGCGGATCAAGCAGTTCCAATCGTAAAGTATACAAATTGGGATTCTCACAATCCCAGGTACGGATACCTTGCCAGCGGGTTTCAATGGTCTGTTTATCTTCCGTCTGTAAATCTATGACTTGCCGTCCGATACTTTGAGTGCCGCCTACAGGTGTCAATATCACTGCTACCGAATAACCCGGCTTCAGTCCTTGTGTGTGTAACTCCGCAAACAAGTCACCATCGGCCGTAGCATTCACTGCAATGCGTTCAATATGCGTTTCAGGAACTGCTTTCAGATAAACCGGACGATAAATACCACCGAACAACCACCAGTCTGCCCTACGCTCGGCAGCATTAACAGATTCATTGGTCGATTCTTTCCAGACTTTTACTTCCAATTCATTATTCTTTCCATAGTTCAATTTGTCGGTAATATCATAACTGAAAGTATAGAAACCACCCTGATGCATTTCTCCGGCAGACATGCCATTCATCTTCACTTCCGTATCCGTCATGACACCTTCAAAAACGATACTGATCCGCTTCCCCTGCCACTCCGCAGGAACTTTAAACTTATGCTTGTATAGGCCGGTCTCGTCACTTGGCTTGGCTTCTTTATCCAGATAGAAGCGTCCGAAAGTATATTCACCGAATCCTTGCAATTCCCATTGTGAAGGAACCTCAATCTTACGCCACTTCCCACTGTTCATCCCACCGGAACAATAGAAGTCCCATTTCACCGTATTTCCAAGCCCTGTTCCTGAAAGATACAAGAACTCTGTATCCTGTGCCATAGCCACCGTAGCACACAGGCAACCCAGTACGGCGACCCATTGTTTTATTTTCTTTCTGATCATATCATTTTTGATTTTCTCCTTCGATAGGAAATACATAGAACTTACGTCCCAGCTTAAAGTCAAGCATCCATTGGTCTACCACCACATGCTTATCCAAAGCAGTAATCGTAAGGCTATGCCTGCCTTTCTTTACTGTATGTTTCGTTTCACCAACTGCTTGTCCACGCAGCACATTACGTTTCCAGATTTCTGTCCGTCCTTTCTCGCGGAAAGAATAAACTTGCGGTTCTCCACCATCTATGCTGACACTAAAGCGAATATCACCTTTATCATTGGGATGTGAAGGGATAACAGCCGTACGCAAAAGTGCCTCCCCTTCCCAGGGAGAGTCAAATTCAAAAGTCAGCGAGCCACCCTCGGGTAGTGCTACAGCATTCATACTGTGCCCCAATGCCTGGATCGGAGCACTACCCTCTGAAGCTTTCGTATAATTGCAGGCATTGGCTACAATGCATTTATCCGCTTCCAGATTATGTATAACCCGAGGTTTAGCATCCGCCAGATAATCCTCCATCTCCTTTTCTGTAAGTCCTACTGGAAGTGTAGGAGGATAAAAGACATACAAGTCACGTGGATCATAGCACATGGAGTGTTTCCACTTACCTTTTGCCATCTGATTATTATAATAATCTGTCAGTTCCCTGATTTCCTGATAAGCCTTCATACTTCTGGCACAAGCAGTCAGCATAGCCTTATCACGTCCCCAAAGAGATTCATCACATTGTCCCATAGAATAAGAACGCGCACGCTGTGCTTCCAGCATTTTGGTACTCATGGCAGCAGCTGAAAAGACCTGATACTTGATATGAGAGAAGAAAGCATCTTTGCGGTCAGGCGTAATGAGGGACTCCACTTCTGCTATTTTCTTCTTAACAGCTTCATAAGCATCCAAATAGCGATCCAGTTCACCTCCGAATTCTGTCAAACTAAACTCCGTATCAATGACTTGCGAGCGTCCACGAGGATATCTCGACTTATCCAGTTCCACTTGTGTCCATCCCATATGTTCCGGTTTACGGATGCCACACAAACGGTAATACTCCAGCATGGCAGGCAACAGTTGTTTACCAGCCTGTTCTCCGAATTCACGGCAAAGCCAATTTTCAAGATGCCGGTTCACAGTCGAGGGAGTGATGGAATTTATATCCCAGGCCATATCCAGAAAAAATTCAAGATCGTAGGCTGCCGGCTTCAGGTCATGTACATTCACAATCCAAACGTGGCGGGCATTATGGTCATAAGCCTGCTTCATCTCATTATAAATAAGTCCAGGCTGAGTAGTACAAAGCCACATATAATCATGAGGGCGCCCCCAATAGCTCAAATGATAGTAAACACCACTACCACCAATACGTTTCTGTTGTTCCTGGTCGCTAAGACGAGTCATATAGCCATAGTTATCGTCGCACCACATCAAAGTAACATCTTCCGGAATTTCCAGACCATTCTCCATTATATCGAGCACTTCCTTATATGGTACAAATACCTGAGGAATTTTAGTGACATCCCGGTTGACATACTTAGCCAGCAGTTTACGTTGATCATCAAGGACTTGTTGCAAAGCCTGTGTTTTTTCTTCCATTGTATTCACTCCTTCCATATGACCATCGTGAATACCTCTCATACCAATGGTATACATATTCTCATAAGGATATGCTTCCTTTAAACGTTCTATCCAATAAGCCTGCACTGAATCGCGGTTAGTGATATAATTATAGTCTCCGCGACGTTTAGTATCCCATTCTCCCACATTATTACGCATCAGAGGTTCACAATGCGAAGTACCAATAGCGATACCACAGCTATCAGCCACTTCTTTTACTCCGGGAACAAAGTAGAAAGGAGTAGTGATGCCATGCATACCGGGCCAGATGGCATTAGCACGCAGGCGAAGCAAAAGTTTGAATATTTCCTTATAAGTACGTGTCCCAATGCGTCCTTTGATTTCATTAGGTTCGAAGTTTTTCCAACTCCAAGGTTGGAGACTCCAGTCTTCATCATTCAGGAAGATGCCACGATACTCCACAGAAGGGCTTTGAAAAGTCTTAAATTCAGTAGAGACAGCCAGACGGTTCTGTTTCTCCGGAGTAACATCTGCCCACCATACCCAGGGAGATACACCTGCCAAACGGGAAAGTTCCAAGATACCATAGGCAGTACCTCGACCATTATTACCTACTACAAACAATTGTTTACCATCCGAAGCACCTGCCACAGCCATGTAAAAGCCATCGCGCTTCAAAGCAAGTTCATTTACCGGGATGCCCAAGGCCTGCAATTCTTTTTTAATCTTTTGTTTTGCCTTATCCAATTGGATAATACGAATGACTGCTTTACTTACAGAAGTCTTTTGTGGCAGAAAGCCCGTCACTTGTTTCATATCTCCGGCAAACATATCAAGTGCAATGGCTACAACCGGAGATACTTCCTGAGGCACGGTATACATTACAGCCTGCTTCCCATTGTACCAAACAAAATCGTTGCCGCGTACAATCTGACTACATAGAAAAAGGATAACGAATAGAATTGAGCGTACAAACATAGTAATAGTTAGATTTTAAATTCGCGGCTAAAATAGGCTCTTTTTCTATGGGATTAAATAGACAGACGTGTACAATCATAGATTATTTATGCAAATACCCTCCAGAATTGCATCCATCTTCTGTAATTGCTCATATCTTACATGCAATTACACAATTTTCCATTTTGTGTTTATTAAAAACAGCTATTCCCTCCGGCTGAGAGGGAATAGTCATCTAAAATTACTTCTTATCATAAATTCCATTAGAGAATTTTCCATAAGCCATCACCTGGTTCGTATCAGGGAGGTGTACAATCTCCGGAAGATTGTTCGTGTCGAAATCAATATAAACCAGCTTTTCCGTATCCGATCCGTTGCGAATAACATGCGCACCTTCCGGTCCCACAGGAAAAGTAATTGCATCACCGGCTTTCACCGTTACATCTCCATTGATGGTACGAACGATACCTGTACCGCTGATAATATAGAATACCTCTTCATCCGTTTCATGATAATGGTATCCATAAGCAAAACTACCCGGTTCCACTTCTACAAAGTTCACACGGCACTGGTTCACATCCGCCTGCGCAACAATCGGTTTCACTGTAAATTCATTACCGTCCTGGCTAAATTTCTGACCTTCTGCGGTCCTGTAATTCTTTACTGCAAGTTCTTTCATTGTCTTTTTGTTTTTAAATTGTTTATAAGATAGTTGCATTCATCAGTTTTTTCACTAACTTCGCAAATGTAGTCAATGACTTTCCGACAGTGCAAAGCTATTCACTATTTTACTTATAAACAAGAAGTTACAAACAAGTAAGATAGTTACCTAAAGGTTACTTTTGCTGAAAAGCAAGAGTTTAAAAATGAAGAAAAGGAGAAAATAATTAATTATAACCTAATCACATGAGTATGAAAACAAGAATTACCTCTAATCGTATCACAGAACTACACCCGGACGAGATATTCGTTTTCGGTAGTAACCTGGAAGGTGCACATGGTGGCGGAGCCGCTTATCTGGCATGGAAAAAATGGGGAGCCATCTGGGGACAAGGAACCGGATTGCAAGGACAAACCTATGGTATTCCGACTATGCACGGAGGACCGGGAGCCATCAAACCTTATGTAGATGAATTTATCCGCTTTGCTAAAGAACACTCACAATACACTTTCCTTGTTACAGAAATAGGATGCGGCATTGCCGGTTTTGCCCCGAAAGAAATTGCTCCTCTATTTAAAGAAGCTGCAAACGTGCCCAATATCCACCTGCCTCAGCGTTTCTGGGATGTACTGAATGCAAAATAAAGTCTTGCCCGCCTTCTGCCCAAAGCCAGTAAAATACTGGAAAGGGAACAAAGAGAGCAGATGACAAATATTACCCCCGTGGAAACCAGAATGTTTCCAATACCTACTAAAGGAGAGACAATGCCACCAAACGAAAAGCAGACAGCCCCCAACAATGCTGAGGCTGTCCCGGCATTGTCGCGCTCACATTCCATAGCTAACGCAGTAGATGTAGTGAACGTCATTCCCATCATAAAGAGAACTGCCAGCAACAGGAGTTCATAAATCCAGAAACTGCAACCTAAAGCCAATGCGGCACATTCGAGCAAAGAGAAAATAAGCATACCCATACAGCCGATCAGTGTTCCGTTTGCTGGCCGGCGAAACTTTACAGAGAATGCTGCCGCCCCACCGATAGCAATAGCATTAATACTGAAACAAACGCTGAAAGCAAAAGGGGAATAACCATAGTGCTGCTGTATAATAAAGGGGGAAGATGCAATATAGGCAAACAACACTCCCTGTGCAAAAGCCAGTTGCAACACATAGCAAACAAACTGCTTATTCTTAAGTACTACCTTGAAACTGTGAAAGGTATCCGCCCACTTCGTAGCCAGACGGTTTTCTTTAGGAAGCGACTCCCGGAAACGGATGCATCCTGCCAAGAGCAATACTCCCAGTACAAGTAAAATACCGAAAATGCCCTGCCAACCGATAGCTTCCGTAAAGACTCCCCCGATAATAGGAGCTACCACGGGAGCAATACCATTGATAGCACCAATAATCGCCAACATCTTTGCCAGATCCCTACCTGAAAAATTATCCGTAGCAATGGAACGGGCTATAACGATGCCACCCGCTCCGGCAATGCCTTGTATCAAACGGAAAGCAACGAATTGCTGGATGCTCTGCGCAAACAAGCAGCACACTGTTGATGCGATAAACAGCCACATGGCAACCTGCAATGGTATGCGCCTGCCATAACGGTCGCTCAAAGGTCCGAAGAATATCTGGCCGACAGCCAGTCCGATCATACTGGTAGTTAATCCCAGCTGGACCATTGAAGAATTCGTGTTGAAGTATTCTCCCATAACCGGAAGACTTGGCAAATACATATCCGTAACAAAAGGCCCGAAGGCCGTCAGCATGCCCAATAAAATAAGAATGAACAGTTTTGAATTATCTTTTCCCATATAAACTTAACTTATATATTTCGTGGAATATACGTCCACTTTCGGACTGCAAAAATAAGAATAATCCATTTTATTCTCCCTACCTATTTTATTCAAAGCTATCCAATACAAGAACAAAAAAAATTCAACTTAGCCTGTGGCTTCCAATTTCTTGTCCATGCGCAACTCATGCTTCACAAAACGGCGAATAGAGCGGTAAGTAGGATGCAGTACTTTATACGGACGAATGTCACTTTCGTAAACCAGGAACACCAACAGACAAAACAAAGCTAACAGAATAAGCCAACCGTACAGTTCTTTCATTGAAACCATCAGGGCCTGTTGTTGTACAGCACCATATAGCTCTCCTACAGATATCCGGCTGATAAAAGGGTTCACATGATCTAATCCGGCGCCCAGCAGCATGGCATTCTTCTTCATAGCCCCATTCAGAGCATGTCCTAAAATGGCCGTACCCAAAGCTCCACCAAATCCGGCACTGACAAACGACTGCACAGACACCGCCTGGAAGAAATGCTGGAAGGGAACACGAGACAGCACTGTAAGGAAGCAAATAGCTATCATCACATACCCGAAGCTACGCAGAAACAGCGGTATAAACAATGTCTCCTTCGGCAAAGCATACTCAATGCCGAAATAGAAATACATCAGATACCCGGTAATGGAAGAAAATGCAATCACCGTCATTGTCTTATAACGCCATTTACGACGGGAGAAAGTGAAGAGGGTAAAGCCTGCTCCCACAACAATCCCCAGCAGAACCACCCAGTTGAGTGAAATTACATTCAAGGCATCATACCCCAATATACCTTCCATATAAATGTGTTCGAACAGATGTGATGGTGCCAACAAAATATCTATTACTATATATAGTATAAAGGGAAGCCAGACAGAGCGATACGTCCACGTCTTCAAAGCAATAAACGGATGGCGGATGAAAGATGCACGCCACAGGTTCAATACAAGAATCAGCGTACCGATGATAGTTGCCGCCCGTATTTGGAAAGACTGATACCAATCATAATGTTCCCCATACACGCAGACAAAAAGGATACACAACAGCACAAGCCCCCACATCAAAGCCCCCAACCAATCGATACCGAACAACGGTAATTTCGGTAAGGAGCGATAACTACGGAATAACCACAATGTAACCAGCATCACCAATAGCAATAAACCAATAATCAACCAGTGCATATACTCCCACTTCGCCCAGAAGGCCGTATAGATTGTTACCAATCCCGATAGCTGAATACAACTCTGCACCAACAGGTAGATAAAACAGAAAAATACCGATAAATCCCGTTTGGGAGTAAGCCATAATTGAATGGTAGAATTACATTCGAACGTGGCCCACATGCGGAAGATGCCTGCAAAGAAACAGGTGATTACTAGCACGGGAATACTATGTATATGCATACATATCAGATTAGAAATAATCAGGGCAATGCTGCACGTCATCAACGAAGCCTTCGAAGTAAAACGGAACTTTAGGCGGAACATGATGGCAAATGTCAACCCCATGCCCACCATAGAAGCATAACCCGCCATCATAATGTCCTCCTGCATTAATGCCGTAGAGCCAACCATCTCACTGACTGCCGCCAGATAGAGACCACCGGAGAACTGGAAGACAATGACAAAGGCAATGATAATCCAGGGGCGCAGTTTAGGAGGTACAAAATCACGGATAGCCGGAATGGAAAAAGGTCCTGTTTCGTGCATAATATCAATAGTTTACTACACACTCCACATTCATACCGGCACGCAGGCGCTCCATATCTTCCGGACGGTTACCGGTAGAGAACTCAATGCGGATAGGAATACGTTGTTCCACCTTTACGAAGTTCCCTGCAGAATTATCCTGCGGTAGAAGAGAAAAACTGGCACCCGTAGCACGGGAAATAGATTTCACAATACCCTTAAAAATAATTCCGGGTACGGCATCCACTTCTATTTCTACCGGCTGACCCTCCCGGATATAGGTAGTCTGAGTTTCTTTGTAATTGGCTACTACCCACCTTTCATTTTCGTCAACAACGTCAACCACAGTCTGTCCGGGTTGTATCAACTGCCCTTCCTGAATTTCTTTCCGCCCGGTAGTTCCGTCGCAGGGAGCAAGGATAACGGTATAAGAAAGATTCAGGCGCGCCAGTTCCAAAGCAGCCTGCGCCAGTTTGATACCTGCATCTGTTTGTTCCAGACGGTGAGTCTGCTCCTGCTTTACTAAAGTTGTAGATTGGCGCTGACGAAGCAGAAGTTCATAACGTGCCTTGGATGCTTCGTAATCTGTCTGCACAGCATCGTACTGTTGTTTGGTGACAGCATCCTGTGCCAAAAGGTTTTTATATCGGTGGTATTCGCGCTCGGCATTGTCCAGGCGAACTTTAGCTTCCTGTAAACCTGCATCGGATACAGCAATATTATTCTGAGTGGTATGTACCGTGGTGGCCACTGCATTCTTTCCCGAAATAGCATTCTGAAAATCAGCCTCAGCCTGTGCCAGACGGAAACGGAACTCGGAATCTTCAATCAATGCCAGGGTGTCACCTTTGCGCACTTCCTGGTATTCATCGAAATAGATCTTCTTGATAAAGCCTTGCACGCGGCTATTGACGGGGACAATCAGCTGTTTTACCTGTGCATTGTCAGTATAAGCTACACTGCCGAGGTGAACGAAATGAGAGCATACCCACACCAGCCCGGCAATAAGTAAGAGACTAACTACTACGTTATAAATCAGTTTTTTCTTTTTGCGTTCCATATCTTATTTTATTCATTAGTTTTCATTCATATATAATTGCCGACAATTTACAGACATCCCGCTGTCTTCTTCAGCTTATAGAGGTTGAAAAGTATATTAATCTGTGCATTCACCAATTGCAACTCCGCATTCAACTTAGAATTACTGGCATCCAGCATATCAGTAATCAATGCCAGATCATTCAAGTAGCGGTTATTTACCACACTGTAATTTTGTGCAGCCAGTTCCAGACTCTTCTCTTGCGTATCACAAATGGTAAAAGCCTCATAAAAACGGATGTATGCCGCTTTCACTTCTGTCCGTACATTCTCCTGTAACAACAAATCATTCTCCTGTGCACGCTGGGTAGACAGGCGTGCCAGACGGATTTTCTTCCCGGATTTAAAGGTGGAAGCTATATCGAACTTCAATCCTATGCCCACATACCAGTAATTCAGATTCTTGTTAATAGGCGGTACTTCAATCGTAATGGGGCCGTCCAGTTTATCACCGGCAAAGAGAGCTACGGATGGTAAGCGTTCCGCCTTCGCAATCCGTTCATTATATTCTGACTGCTTGATATTCAGTTTCATCTGTTGCAGCACAGGAGAGCTCAATACTGCCGTCTCCTGCCAATGGGCCTCTTCTGAAGGTTTGGGAAGTCGCCCCAGCAAAGTAGTATCTACAGCAATCACCGTTTCTTCGGGTAGGCCGAGTACGGTGGTCAACTGATTATTTAAAATGAGGATACTATTCTCAATCTGCGTCAATGCCAGTTCCAGAGATTTCAATTGTAATTCATAACGAGTGATATCATTTTTCAAAGCCAGTCCCTGCGACTGCTTGGCATTGATATCTTCCACCAGTTTCCGGGTTTGCTCTATATTCTTCCGATATACTTCTGCCTGATTCTGTAGTTTGTACATCTCCAGATAATTTCCTACCAGCAGGAAGCGGATATCCTGCCTGTTCTTCTCTTTATCCAATTCTGCCAGTTGCTGCTGCAATTTAGCAATGGCAATCCGGCTTGTGATGGCTCCACCTGCATAGATGACCTGCGAAGCCTCTATTGCAAAGTTATTGCCGAAGTGCGGCATAGCAGCATTCTCACCGTTTGTAAAATCACGGTCTGCCAACCAGGCATCACCCAGATAGCTTGCCGAAACGGATACATCAATCGAAGGAAGTTGCGCATTTTTAGCCACCTTCACCGCCTGCCCGGCTTCCTCTTCTGCTAAACGGAATGTACGGATACTGCGGCTATTGGCATCCGCCATCTCAAACATCTCTTCAATTGTCATCTTCTGAAAGGTTTGTGCAGATGCAACAGATATGTTCAGCGCCCAAACAAAGACAAATAATTCTTTTAATCTTTTCATAATGCCTATTAAATTGTTACCTCAAAAACGGCTGCAAAGGTCGGATTAATTCTTTGCTAAAGAGAAATCCGAAATTTGGCAAAGTTGGTTTAATTTGGAGATTCCAAAGGATTCCGCTACCTTTGTGCTGCAATAAAATCACGTCCAATGACTTCTTCCATACGTATAAAAAACATCTGTGAACTCCCTATCATCAGTGGTAGCAGGAATGATACACGAAAGAAAATCAGTTGTATCACCATTGGCCAACGGGAAGCAGAAGAACAATTTTCATCAGACATTCACTTGGATGCCTTTATTGTCTTATTGGTTTTATCCGGAAAAGGACATACGGTAATCAACTACAAGACGTATGATATTCAAGCGGATACCCTCCTACTTCTGTCTTCTGCCCATTTGTTCCATTTTGGAGAATGCAGTGATGATTTCCAGTGCCAGTGCCTCTTTGTCAGCAAAGCTTTTACAGATGAGATGGATTCCACCGATATGATTTACCGACGGACTAAATATGGCGTACGATTATACAACGAACCGGTAGTTCCCTTGGAGCACTCACATGCCGGCTTATTAGCCGAAAGACTGATCAGCATCAATAAGAACATAGACCGGACAGAGCATTTCTATCACAAAGAAGTTATCCTGAACCGCTTGTTCGCCTTTTATCTCGATTTAAGCGATATCCTTGAACGAACTAATCTACCACATACGAATGGTTGCCTGACCCGTTATGAAAGTATCATCAAATCATTCATCGAGTTACTGGCAACTCATTATCGCAAAGAGCATAAAGTGGATTTTTACGCCGCCCAACTGAACTTATCCGCCCATCACCTGACGCAGATCGTGAAACTCGTAACAGGTCAAAGTGTGAGTGACTTCATTTTTGAAATGTTATTCAGTGAAGCCCGTAACTTGTTAACCCACTCCAAACTTTCCGTACAAGAAATCGCTGCCACCCTCAACTTCTCCGACCAGTCTTCTTTTGGGAAGTTCTTTAAGCGGAAAGCAGGTATATCGCCAGTTGATTTCAGGAAAGATGCACTGTTTGTAGAGGAGAGAACAGAATAACATTGCATATTATTTACAAATAGTAAATGTTTAAAGAAAAGTAGTATACTGAACCTAATTCAGTCGTATAGTGAATGCCATTCAGTCGTATACTGAATAGGGTTCTGTCGTATACTGAATACGGTCCGGAATATCATGTTGATAATCAAAAAGTTGCAAAGTGCCTTGCTGCTATTGATAAAACTTGACAAATTGTTAAAACATCATTGTTCTTATGGGAAAGAAAGGAATAAAAAAGTGATAAGGTGGTAAGGTGATAGGGCGATTTCCTTTATGTGTTTACCATCAAAAAAGCCTCGTTGGTTGATTTGATTTTTCTTGTAACAAGTCCCCGGTTATATTTGTCACAGAAACGAAACAGGTATGATAATAGAGGAAACTTTGAAAGAGATAACAGGAATGCTGGATTCCTTCAACCCTATTACATTGAAGGAAATGAGTCGTATCCGTTTGATGAACCGGACGGATACGAAATATCTGCTTCCGCTGGATACGTTGGCTGTACTGTTGAAACGTGCTGCCTGTGACTATCATGTACAGGAAGTAGCAGGCGAACGGAATATTGTTTATCATACTGTTTATCTGGATACTGCGGATAAAGCCATGTATCTGGCACATCAGAACGGACGGGCTGTACGGGAAAAAATCAGAGTACGGACGTATGTTTCCTCCAACCTCACGTTTCTTGAAGTGAAGAATAAAAACAATAAAGGGCGCACGGACAAGCAACGCATTCGCGTAACTACTCTTGATGCATTATCTGTCGAAGGAGCGGATGAGTTCTTGTCTTTGCATGCCTGGTATACTTTACCGCAACTGACGCCGCAACTCGAAAATCGTTTCCAGCGTATCACTCTTGTTAACCGGGCAATGACAGAAAGACTCACTATCGATACGGATATTTGTTTCCGGAATCTGATAAATGAGAATTTTGCTGCCCTGCCGGGACTTGCGGTTGTGGAACTGAAACGTGATGGGCGTACACCATCGCCTATTCGCGAAACTCTGAACGAGCTTCATGTTCGGCCTGCCGGTTTCAGTAAGTATTGTATGGGCTGTGTGCTGACCGATAGAGAATTAAAACAGAACCGTTTCAAACCTAAAATACGTAGGGCCAGAAAAATGGAAGCTGCAAGTGAGAATATACTAAATAATGATTTTATACTATGAATGAATTTTCAGAAATAGCTTTTATGGAAACGCCGCTGATAGATGCATCGGGTTTCATGGAACTACTGTTGCGCTTCGTCCTTAATATGGGAGTCGTGCTTGCTATTATTCGTTTTTTCTATTATCCGAAGAGTCGCCGTCGAGATTATTTTTTCACGTTTACACTTATCAGTATCAGTATTTTCCTGATGATTTTCCTGTTGGGCAGCGTGAAATTGAAAATAGGATTTGCACTTGGTTTGTTCGCCATCTTCGGCATAATTCGCTACCGGACAGAGTCAATGCCTGTGCGTGAGATGACTTACCTATTTGTTATTATAGCCATTTCAGTTATCAATGCACTGTCTGTAGAGTTGAGTTATGCCGAATTGGTAGCGACAAATTTATTGTTCGTAGTTTGTATCTGGCTATGTGAGAGTAATCGTTGGTTGAAACATATATCGTGCAAACTGGTGAAATATGACCGTATTGAACTGATCATTCCGCAACGAAGACAGGAATTGATTGAAGATCTGGAAAAGAGGACAGGGCTTAGTGTGACTAAAGTCGAGATCGGGCATATCGATTTTTTGCGAGATGCAGCTATACTAAAAGTATATTATGAGCCTGTAAGTGATGAGATAAATACAATTGATTCGTTAACCCGGATACCACGGGAAGGAGAATGAAAATAAAATAACTATGAGATATGGATAAACGAATATTCTTATTGAGCGCTCTTTTCTGTATGCTGGTTACAGGCGTGCATGCGCAAAGTGATGATTTGGGTATTTGGACCAGTGCCGAAGTCAGGAAGAAAATCTTTCCGGGCTTTGATGCTTCCATTGAAGGGGAGTTTCGTACTCGTGATGGTCTGAAGAACGTGGAACGTTGGGCGGCAGGAACAGGAGTAGCATATCGCATTACTCCTTATCTAAAGGCAGATGCCGGTTACACCTTTATTTATAGTCACCGTCCGGGCGAGACTACGAAAAAGGGAAACTATGTGTCTGACTACTGGTCACCCCGCCATCGTATGTATTTGTCTTTAACGGGTAAACTGACTTGGAACCGCTTTGATTTTTCATTGCGCGAACGCTATCAATATACATACCGTACTTCGCAGATGGTTTCTAAATACGATGGTGACGACGGTTCACAAAAGGCGGATGAAGAAATTACCGGAAAGGGTAAGAATGTACTCCGTTCGCGTTTGCAGGTAGAGTGGAATATAAAGAAATCCAATTTTGCGCCTTATGCTTCCTGCGAATTGTATCATTCTATGTCAGATAGTTGGACGTTGGATAAAACCCGGTGGACAGTCGGGACAGGTTATAAAATCAATAAAAAGAACTCACTGGACTTTTTTTATCGCTATCAGAACCATTCGGACGATGATGAAACAAATGGCCATGTGGTGGGTGCAGGATATAAATTCAAATTTTAAAGAGATTATTTATTGCTCTCATAATTAAAGTAAGAGGAGATAAGATAATGAAACGGATACATGAAATGTGGATTTTTACAGTATGTGTAGGTTTGTGCGTAGCTTGTAGCACAGACAGTGTGTTTGATGATTGGGGAGAGGAGGGTGGAACAATCCCCGGTGGCAGTAGTGGAAGCTCGGATGCTTCGGGCACTCTGCTCGATTTTGATGTATCATGGAGTGACGTAGCAGATGAATCATATGTTGAAACTGCTGAAACAATTGTTACGGATAAGTCTGACGACGAATATGATGATTTTGTGGAGAACTCTACGTTTTCTTCGACCATACAGATTGATTATTCAAATGGTTCGGCAACAGTGACCGGCTCCGTTAGTGGGGTTACAATAACTACTAATGGAGCTCATGTCACAGTGAACTCTTCCGTGGCAGGAGTAGAATATGTGTTGAGCGGCTCTGCTTCAAATGGCTCGTTCAAGGCATATAGTGATAAAAAGTTCAAGCTTACGCTTGCGGGCGTATCGCTTACAAATGGTAGTGGAGCGGCTATCAATATCCAGTCGGGTAAACGGGTTTTTGTAGAATTGAAGGCTGGAACAGAAAACAATCTGACAGATGCATCTGCTTATTCTACCGTAGATGGCGAAGACGAAAAAGCTTGTTTCTTTAGCGAGGGACAGCTTATCTTTAGTGGTACGGGGGCATTGACTGTAACCGGTAATTATAAACATGGAATCTGTAGTGATGATTATGTTCGTCTGCGTAGCGGCAGTAATCTTACAATCGCTTCTGCAGTGAAGGACGGTATTCATACCAATGATAAAATTATTATTGGTGGCGGCACTCTTTGTGTCACATCTACGAGTGACGGTCTGGAATGCGAGGAAGGTTTTATTGATATTCGTGGTGGGCTGCTGAAACTTTCCACTACCGGTGAAAAGGGAATGGGGTTGAAAGCTTCGGGAGATGTTACTATATCAGGTGGTCTTCTGAAAACAGAAGTGAAAGGCGCAGCATCCAAAGCAATTAAAACAGATGGTAATGTATCCCTTACAGGGGGCCAAATGATATTACTGACTTCCGGGACTGCCTTATATGAGGATAATGATCTGAGTTCTGCTGCCGGCATTAAATGTGATGGCAATATGATTGTTAATGGTGTGGAGTTATCTATTAAGAGTACCGGCGCTGCGGGTAAAGGCATTAATTGTGATGGTACTTTAAATATCGCTAATAGTGTATTGAAGATAATTACCACGGGAAAACAATATGTTTATAATCGCCTTGATTCTTCAGCAAAAGGTATTAAGGCAGACGGTAATCTGACTATCGATAGTGGTACGATCTGGGTAAAAACACCTGGTGGGGAAGGAAGTGAGGGAATTGAAAGTAAAAGTGTTCTCACGGTGAATGGCGGTGATGTCAGTGTATATTCTTATGACGATTGCATGAATGCTTCTAAAAGTATTGTTTTTAATGGTGGAAATATATATTGCTACAGTAGTGGAAATGATGGAGTTGATTCCAACGGAACATTGACAATAACCGGTGGTACAATTGTTTCTATTGGTACAACTTCTCCGGAAGAGGGTTTCGATTGTGACCAGAATACATTTAAGATAACCGGTGGCACTATACTGGGAATTGGTGGTGGAACCAGTACTCCGACTGCCAGTGTTTGCACGCAACGTACAGTTATTTATGGTGGTACGGGTAGCAATGGTACTCTCATCAGTATACAGGGGACAGATGGAGCACACATAATGTCTTATACCATTCCACGATCTTACTCGCAGATGACACTCTTGTTTAGTAGTTCAAAACTGGCATCAGGCACCAGTTATACGATTTATACCGGAGGTTCGGTAACCGGTGGTACCGGTTTCTATGGTTTAACGACCGGCGGAAGTTATACAGCAGGCTCTCAGACTGCAACTTTCACTCCCGGCAGCATGGTTACTTCGGTTGGTAATATCTCTTCCGGTGGTGGCGGTGGAGGAGGTGGTTGGCATTGGTAACGAGAACTTTGCAGACAAAAACCGCTTCTTCATCTATTTCTTTTGTAGTTTGAATTTATATCTCTTATTTTTGCCATGATACTCAAAGAACGGAGACTGTACATGAAAAAAAAGCTTGCCCGTACTGCTACTTATAAAGGCTATCTGCCAGAGATGATGGTATATATCATTGTATGGGTTATTGTGCTTATGGTGCCTATCGTGAGTGACTTTTTTGATTTGTTGTCCGGTAAGGCAGAGGAAATGCATTGGAAAGGTATCTTCATGTTGTGGCTGAATATGCTGCCCTACTTTTTACTGTTCCTGTTGAATAACCGCGTGCTTGCACCCTTCCTGTTCCTGAAGCAGAAGGTGGTGGTGTATGTCATAGCCTCTGTTTTGATATCTGCTTTTACCTTTTATGTCGTGTATCTGTTTTCACCCAGCCCTTTTACGATGAAACGACAGCAAGTTGAACAGAGGATGCACGACCGGAGGGGAGAAAGGCCCGGGCCGAGGGAGTATGTCGTTCCGGGTGTTCCTTCGACTACTGATACCTTGAGAACGCGGGAAGCGCGTCCGGCACCAAGACATCCAGATTTCCGGCGTCCACCGTTTGAGGAAATGCCTTTCTTCATGCCTTTGCTTCGTGGTCCTTTCCTTGGGCGTATGCTGATTGTTTTGCTTATGTTCAGTTTCAACATAGCAGTTAAGCTGTTTTTTAAGTCCATGCGCGATCAGGAAGCTATGAAAGAACTGGAACGCAACAATTTGCAAACGGAGCTGGATTATCTGAAGTATCAGATAAATCCCCACTTCTTTATGAATACCCTCAATAATATACATGCGCTGGTAGATATTGATACAGAAAAAGCCAAGCAGACGATTGTTGAATTATCCCGGTTGATGCGTTATGTACTTTACGAATCGAATAATCGTTTGATATTGCTTTCCAAAGAAGTGCAGTTCCTGAACCATTATATAGAACTGATGCGTATCCGCTATACAGATAAAGTGCGGATAGACGTGTCTTTTCCGATGGATACAGGTGAGATACAAGTCCCTCCCTTGTTATTCGTTTCGTTTGTGGAAAATGCTTTCAAACATGGTGTCAGTTATCAGTCTCCCTCTTTTGTATCTGTCAGTTTACAGATAGAAGGAGATGAAATTATTTTCTGTTGTGCTAATAGTAATTATAATATGACCGAAGACCAGCATCATGGTATTGGCCTCGATAACATACGTAAGCGTCTGCGTTTGCTGTTTGGCAATCGTTATAAGCTTTCTATTGATGAAAAGCCAGATTGCTTTAACGTGCAGTTGTCTGTGCCGATAAGTTAATAACTAATGAATGATGATATATGATAAATTGTATAGCAATTGATGATGAACCGTTGGCTCTTACGCAACTGACTGGTTATATCTCTCGTGTACCCTTTTTGAATCTGGTGGCATCTTGCCAAGATGCCTTTGATGCAATGAAAGTACTTTCTGCACAAAAAATAGATTTGATGTTTGTAGACATCAATATGCCCGACCTGAATGGAATGGATTTTGTACGTTCATTGGCAGAGAAACCTTTGGTTATATTCACTACTGCTTATTCTGAATTTGCGCTTGAGGGCTTTAAAGTAGATGCAGTGGATTATTTGCTGAAACCATTTGGTTTCCAGGATTTTCTGAAAGCTGTGGATAAAGCGCACAAGTGGTGGGAATTCCGCAGTAAAGAACATGGAACCATGACAGCACCGGCAGTGCCATCCGAACTCTCTTTTAGTGACGGTACTTTATTTGTAAAAAATGACTATCGTGTCACACGTATTAATCTGGCGGACATTAAGTATATTGAAGGAATGAGTGAATATGTGCGTATTTTTGTTGAAGGAGAAGCAAAGCCTATTATGCCTTTACTAAGTATGAAGCGTTTGGAAGAGACATTGCCTGCTTCGCAATTCATGCGTGTGCATCGTTCTTATATTGTCAATCTGAAAAAGATAACGGAGGTTTCCCGTTTGCGTATTGTTTTTGGAGATATTTATATTCCGGTAGGAGAGAATTATAAAGATCAGTTTACGGAATATATAAATAGCAGGATGATGAAATAGTGGTGAGTGATTAGTGATTAGCACCATGCGGTAATGACAGCGCAGCATTAATCACTAATCACTCACCACTAATCACTTATTTAATTCCCAGTTTCTTCAACAGCGCCTTGGGCACTGCATCTTTGTGTACCAGGATATTGATAGTCTTGTAAGCTACGAAAGGTTTAGAAGCATACCAGGTACCTTTGTATTTGTTGTTTGTACCCCAGGAGTTCTTTACCATATAGTATTCCTTGCCATTTTGATCTTTAGCGATACCATAGATAAGCATGCCATGATCGTCGGTTGTTTCCCAATTGTCGAATGCTGTCTGGCGCATTTCCTGAGTAACAGTGATTTCCGGCAATGGACGTGAAGTCAGTTCTT